>Ga0210042_1000027_pt1 | contig 137705 bp, 158 predicted proteins | sample CryGeymeta201518_FD_183982 | JGI IMG/M metagenome (GOLD analysis project Ga0210042, IMG submission 183982) | Groundwater microbial communities from Crystal Geyser aquifers in Utah, USA - Crystal Geyser metaG 2015-18 (SPAdes) (version 2) | ecosystem: Environmental > Aquatic > Deep subsurface >... | reverse complement strand
TGCTGCGCAAGTACGACACCGTGTTCCGCTATGGCGGCGAGGAGTTTCTATTCTGCCTGCCCGGCACACCGCTGAACGACGCTACGCAGGTCGTCGAGCGCATCCGATCCGGCCTGGAAAAGCTGCCCATCCTGTTGTCTGACAAGCAGAAGCTGCATATCACGGCCTCTTTCGGCCTGGCCGAGATCGTCCAGGGCAAACCGGTCGAAGACACCATCGCCCAAGCCGACCAAGCCTTGCTAAAGGCCAAGGCCAACGGCCGCAACCGGTTGGAAATTTGGCCGATCCCGGGCTAACTCAGCCACGCGGATGATGCAGGCTATGTAATTGCTTCAGCCGCTCGCGCGCCACATGGGTATAAATCTGGGTCGTCGAAATATCGGCATGGCCCAGCAGCATCTGCACCACCCGAAGATCGGCGCCGTGATTGAGCAGGTGAGTAGCGAAGGCGTGGCGCAGGGTGTGCGGCGAGAGCGACGCGGCGATGCCGGCCAGCCGGGCATAGCGCTTGATCAGATACCAGAATGCCTGGCGGCTCATGGCCGCGCCCCGCGCGGTAACGAACAAGGCATCGCTGGGCCGGCCGGCGAGCAGCGCCGGGCGACTCTCGGCGAGATAACGTTCGAGCCAGTCCAGGGCGATCTCGCCCAGCGGCACAAGTCGCTCCTTGGCGCCCTTGCCCAGCACCCGCGCCACGCCCATATCCTGGCTCACCGCCGCCAGCGGCAAACCGATCAGCTCGGACACCCTGAGACCGCAGGCATACAGCAGTTCCAGCATGGCCCGATCGCGCAGGCCGAGCGGAACTTCAACATCTGGCGCCGCCAGCAGGGCCTCGACATCGGCCTCGGTTAGGCTCTTGGGCAATGGTCTTGGCAGGCGCGGCGCTTCGATATTGATGGTCGGGTCATCGGTCCGCCGACCCTGACGCAACAGCCAACGGTAATAGCGTTTCAAGGCCGAAAGCTGGCGCGCCAGGCTGCGCGCCGCGACGCCCTGGCGCAAGGTCCGGTCGGCCAGGAACTGTTGCACCTCGCCAGCGCCGGCGTCGGCTAGCCGGCCGCCCGCCTTCGCCAGCCAGGCGGCGAATTGCGCCAGGTCGCGCCGATAGCTCTCCAGACTGCGCGGGCTGAGGCCGTCTTCCAGCCAGAGCGCATCGCAGAAGGTGTCCAGCTCGGGGTCAGATGTCGATGCCTTCATGCCGCAGCAACCACTTTTTTACGTCGATCGGAAAACCGTCACGGCCATGCATGAAGCCGCCCAGTCCATGCGCCGCCAGCACCCGATGGCACGGTACAATGATGGCAATCGGGTTGTCGGCCACCGCCTGACCGACCGCGCGCGGACGACTGGCCAGTTGCGCGGCAAGCTCGCCATAGGTTCGGGTTTCGCCTGGCGGGATCATTAACAACGCTTGCCAGACACGCCGCCGGAACGGCGTGCCGGCAAGTTTCACAGGCAAATCGAAGCGATGTCCGGGATTCGCAAAATAGGTCTGCAATTCCAGGGCGATTTCCGCATGGCCCAGCCGCAATGACGTACCTGGCGGCAGACAATCGAGGCCGGTCAGGACATTGTCCTGCAGAGCCACGCCAACCGCGCCGAACGGCGCCGGCAAAATGGCCGAGTATTCTGGCTCCATGCCCATCAAGTCGGCAGAATCAGGCTAAAAACACTGCCGCCGCCAGGTTTCGAATTCACCGCGATACCGCCGCCATGGGAACGGGCAATGGCCTGGGCCAGGCTCAAACCCAGGCCATTCCCGGCTTGATGCCGACTCTGGTCGCAGCGGTAGAAGCGTTCAAAGATATGCGGCAGGCTCGCCACCTCGATGCCGATGCCGGTATCGATCACCTCGATGCAAATTCGGCCGGGTTCATGATGCAGGCCGACCCGCACCCAACCACCCGCTGGGGTGTATTTAATGGCATTGTCTATCAGGTTGGCCAGCAGCCGCTGAAGCTTGCGCCGGTCGCCCTCGATATTGGCCGGCCCGGCGCTGTCGTCGAACGCCAGGGCGATGCCCTTGTCCTCGGCGACGCTGGCGAACAGATCCATCGCCTGGTCGAGCAACTGGTTCATATCGACGGTCTCGAAATGCATCCGGCTCAGCCCGGTTTCCGCTTCGGAAATATCCAGCATAGTGTCGATCATCTGCATCAAATGGTCGCATTCCTCGACGATGTCGCCAGCCATGGCGGCCCCCTCGGCATGGGATTCGCAATCAATCGCCGCGCTCTCGGCCATGCCGCGGATGCGGGTCAAGGGGCTGCGCAAATCGTGGCCGATGTTGTCGTTCACCTGGCGCATTTCTCCCATCACCGTCTGAACCCGTTCCACCATCAGGTTGAAGGCGCGCACCAGTTCGTCGATCTCACGACCATATCCGGATACCGCCACCCGCTCAGAGAAGCGGCCAGCCGCGACGTTGCGCGACGCCCGGGTCACCGCCGCAACGCCTTTCATGGCCTTGCGAGCCAGCAGCCAGCCGATGGCCAGGCCAAAAGTTAGCATCGTGGCCAGCATTAACAGGCCGTAGTGGCGAAAGTTGGCGAACAATGCCTCGCTCTCGGCCAGCGATACGCCCAACTGAAAATAGCCGTGGGAAGGAATGAAAACCGATAGCAGGCGGGCCTTGCGCCGGTCATCCGGAAGATCGATGGTCGAGAACAGCGATTGCGTACCAGGGTGGCTTAACAGCAGCGGTCCGGGCAAGGGCATGTCCGGCCACAACGACATATCGGTGGACGACCGTACAACGCCTTTGCCGTCGGTCAGCCGAGCAAAGCAATCAGTCTTGCCACAGGACGTCTCAAAACCGCGCAATTCGTCGGCCAAGGCCGTCGACTCGGCGCCCTGAATGACTACCCGGACGAATACATCCTTCTGTCTGGCAATGTCGTCATCCAGCTCGCTCAGGACATGGGTGCGCACCAGTTGCAGTTGCAATAGGCCGCCGGCCAATGCCAGCAAACCGAAAAAAAGCGCGTAGAAAAGCGTGAGTTTGAACGCCAGGGTATGGCCAGGTTTGAACCGTTCAACCGCCGAAAACATAGCCAACCCCGCGCACCGTGCGAATCAATACGACGTCGGCATTGGCGCCATCCTGCAACTTGTTGCGCAGCCGGCTGACCGTGGTCTCGATCACGCTGGTCTCGGGATCGAAGCTATAGTCCCAGACCTGTTCCATCAGGGTGGTCTTGGACACTACGCTGCCCCGGTGCCGCAATAGATATTCCAGCAAGCCGAACTCCCGCGGTTGCAACAGTATTTCACGCCCGGCGCGAGTCACTGTACGCCGTACCATATCCATTTCCAGATCGCCAGCGATCAGCCTGACCGGGTCCGCCACACCGCTGGCCCGTCTGATCAGGGCCTGCAAACGGGCCAGTAATTCGGAAAATGCAAATGGCTTGACTAGGTAATCGTCGCCGCCGGCCTGCAAGCCACGGACCCGGTCATCTAGTTCGCGTTTGGCGGAAAGAAAGATGATCGGCGTGGCCACGCCTGCCTGGCGGGCGGCTTGAACCAGGCTCAAGCCGTCCATGAAGGGCAGCATGATATCGACCACCGCAGCATCCCAAGCCGACCGCCGAAGTTCGACCAGCCCGGCCTTGCCGTCCGCCGCGTTCTCGACCTCATACCCGGCCTGGCGCAGCCCCCTGACCACAAACGAGGCAATCTTGGCGTCGTCTTCTATCACTAGTATTTTCATTTGCTACCTTGTCCGCTCTCGGCGGAGGTATTCTCCACACCGCTCCGGAAAAGGCAAATGGCCGTGCGAAGCGGCCACCAGGGGCGATACAAAACCGTCAAAGGTGAGGTTCAACGATACGCCGGTACCATTCATGGAAGTGCACCATGCCGTCCTCGGTGGGCGACTGGTAGGGGCCTTCCTGGCTGATGCCCTGCTGGTAAAGCGCCTTGCGGCCGTTGTGCATGCCATAGCAGATGTCGTCATCCTCGATCGCGGTCTCGCGGTAGGCGGCCTGCTCGGCCTCGACATAGTCCCGCTCGAACAGGGCGACCTCCTCGGGGTAATAGTACTCGACTACGTTGAGACAGGACTCCACTCCGGTCGGCACGATGGTGCTGACGCATAGGGTATGCGGGTACCACTCGACCATGATGTTGGGGTAATAGGTCAGCCAGATGGCGCCGTGCTCAGGGGGACGTCCTTCGCGATAACGCAACACCTGCTCGCTCCAACGCCTATAAACCTCGCTGCCGGGCCGGCTCAGGGTGTGGTTGACGCCAACGGTCTGCAACGACCACCAGTCGCCGTATTCCCACTGCAACTGGTCGCAATCGACGAAGTGACCGAGGCCTGGATGGTAAGGCACGACGTGGTAGTCCTCCAGATAGACCTCGATAAAGGTCTTCCAGTTGAACTGGTAGTCGGTGATGACGGTGCGGTCATAGACGTAACCGGAAAAATCGAGGTCCTTGGCCGCCGTCATTTTGGATAGGTCGGCGACGACGTCGCGCCTGCCCTCGAACAGCAGGCCATTCCAGCCTTGCAGTGTCTTCTTGCCGAGGTGCAGACAGGGATTCTCGGGAAATTGCGGCGCGCCCACGAGTTGACCGTCCAGGCCATAGGTCCAGCGATGGAACGGGCAAACGATATTCCTGGCGCTGCCCCGCCCTTTCAGTATCCGGGCCTGGCGATGGCGGCAAACGTTAGCCATCAGTTCGACGCCGGCTTCGTTGCGCACCAGCATCTTGCCGCCGCCGTGCAGCCAATCCAGGACGTGATAATCGCCCAGGGCGGGCGCCATCAACTCGTGTCCCACGTACCCCGGTCCATTTTCGAACAGTAGCCTCAGCTCCAGCTCGTAAATCTTTGGGTCGAAGTACCAGTCCACCGGCAGCGCCGGGCTGGTCTTGGTGAGAACAGTAGCGCGCGCCAGATCAGACATGGCCCATTCCCCCGAGAATAAGGCGGGTTGATAAAAGGTCGGCGATTATCCCTCCCGTACCGCAGAGGGGCAAGACGATTGTAGCGGTGACCGACCGCCACTCAGGGGTATAGCGGCTTGACCTCATAGCCCGCTGCCGAGAGGCCGCCGAGATCGAGATCGAGTTGGAATTCCATCTCGCTCATGGCCGCCATACCGGCGCTTTCCCGCTTCGTTTTGGGCAAATAATCCTTAGGCCAAAAGACGCGCCGCGCCAGGGACGAACCACGCAGATCACTGAGCCGCAGGATGAAACACGGCCAGGCCTGCACCACCTGCGAGCGGTTGCTGAAATCGACCTTCAACTTGACCCGGTTGGGTTGTTCAGGGTCACTTTCCAAGGCCGAGGATTCGACTTTGATCTGCTCCAGTTGCCGGCTCAGCGGAATCCGGCAGTCCAGATTCCGGCAGGCCTGTTCGAAGGTCGGCCGGGCCTCGGGCAACCATTCCACGATAGGCCCGCGCAACCAATAGGCCAGTTGACCAAGCAACGTCAGGGCCAGCAGCAGGCTCAACAGACCGAACAATACCGGTTTCCAGAGGCGGCGCTCAGGCTCGATCCGGTCACGGGTCGGTAGATCGGAAAGCAGGATGGCATCGGGCGTTTCATCCGGCCGCAGCATTGGCAAGGGCGAATCCGGCTCGGGCCGGTAGGCGTCCAGCCGTGGAATCTCGCCGCCCAGCACGGCAAACGTGTCATCATCGGCCGGTTCCGGGCCATGAGTCTCATGCGGCATGGGTTCTTCATCCGCCTCCGGGATGGCGGCCGGCTCGGCTGGAGTAGGTTCGACAACCGGCTCGACGACAGCCTCGGGCGGTAGCCCATCGATTGGAATATCGGCTGGCGGGTTTTCATCGACCGCGGCCGACAGCGGCGCCTCGAACTCCGGCAGCAACGTATCGTAAGCATTGAACACCGCCCGACAATAGCCGCAACGCACCAGACCGCGGCGCGACTCCAACTGCTCGCGAACGACGCGAAAGGTGGTGCGACACTCTGGGCAGGTGGTCAACATGGTCAGTCGGGGCGCTCGGTCATAGCCCGCAAAATGCCCTTATCGCCGCATACCTGTCAACAGGGCCCAGCCCTCGTCGACCGCTTCGAGCCGCATCACGAAGGCCGCCGCATAGATCGCCGCCACCTCGTCCGCCTGGGCCTCCAGGATACCGGACAGGATGATGCGGCCGCCAGGCCGGGTGCGCGCCGCCAGCAGGGGCATGAGGGCCTTGAGCGGATTGGTCAGGATATTGGCGACCACGACATCGTAATCGCCCTCTGGCAGGTCTCCGGACAACCGGAAATCGGCCTCGACCGCGTTGCGCGCGGCATTGTCGCGGGCCGATTCCACGGCTTGTGGATCGATGTCCACGCCAACCGTCCGGCCGGCGCCCAGCTTGACCGCCGCGATGGCCAGGATGCCCGAGCCGCAACCATAGTCCAGCACCGTCTCGCCAGGGCGCAGATTGGCCTCCAGCCATTGCAGGCACAACCGGGTGGTGGGATGACTGCCGGTGCCGAAGGCGAGACCGGGGTCGAGGATGATGGCGATAGCATCGACATCCGGCGCTTCATGCCAGGAGGGCACGATCCAAAGCCGATCGGCGATGCGGATAGGATCGAACTGGGATTGGGTCAGTCGGACCCAGTCCTGCTCGGCCACCGTTTCCAGCCGATATTCAATTGGTTCGGGCAGATTCAGACTGGCCAACAGGGCCGGCACGTCGGCATCACCATCGAGCAGCGCCACGACCCAGTTATGACGCCAGGATTTCAGATCGGCCAGGCCCGGCTCGCCGAACTGCGCCTCCTCGGCCTCGGTGCCGGCATCGCGGTCCTCGGTCGATACAGCCAGCGCGCCCGCCGCCAATAGCGCGTCGGAGAGCGCCTCGGCCTGATCGCCATCGACCGCCAGTTTGAGGGACAGCCAAGTCACCAACGCCACCTAGCCTTTCTTGGCAGCGAGTTTTTGCTCCAGATAATGGATGCACATGCCGCCCTGCAATACCCCGGCATCGGACAGCAGGTCCTGATGCAGCGGGATGTTGGTCTTGATGCCTTCAACGATCATCTCGGACAGGGCGATCCGCATCCGGGCCATCGCCTGCTCGCGGCTGGCGCCGTGAGCGATCAGCTTGCCGATCATGGAATCGTAATGCGGCGACACATAGTAGTTCTGGAAGACATGCGAATCGACCCGGATGCCGGGGCCGCCGGCAGCATGGTAGAGGGTGATGCGGCCGGGCGACGGCACGAAGGTATAGGGGTCCTCGGCGTTGATCCGACACTCGATGGCATGGCCGCGAAACTGGATGTCTTTCTGCTTGACCGAGAGTTTTTCGCCGGCAGCGATGCGGATGGTCTCTTGGACAATGTCAATGCCGGTGATCAGCTCGGTAACCGGGTGCTCGACCTGAACCCGAGTGTTCATCTCGATGAAGAAGAACTCGCCGTCCTCATACAGGAACTCGAAGGTGCCGGCGCCGCGGTAGCCGATCTTGCGGCAGGCCTCGGCGCAACGCTCGCCGATCTTGTTCCTGAGTTTCACATCCAGGCCGGGGGCCGGCGCCTCTTCCAGTATCTTCTGATGGCGGCGCTGCATCGAGCAATCGCGCTCGCCCAGGTGGACGGCGTTGCCGTGTTCGTCAGCTAGTATCTGGAACTCGATGTGGCGCGGATTCTGCAGGTATTTCTCCATGTACACGGTTGGATTATTGAAGGCCGCGCCGGCCTCGTTCTGGGTCATCTGCACCGACTGGATCAAGGCCGCGTCGGTATGCACCACCCGCATACCGCGACCGCCGCCGCCGCCGGACGCCTTGATGATGATCGGGTAGCCGATGTCATTGGCCAGCCTGAGCCACTCGTCGGTATCCTCGCCCAGGGCGCCGTCGGAACCAGGCACGCAGGGCACGCCGGCGGCCTTCATGGCATCCTTGGCTGATACCTTGTCGCCCATCAGGCGGATGGTGTCGGGACGTGGGCCGATAAAGACGAATCCGGACTGCTCGACCCGCTCGGCGAAGTCCGCGTTCTCAGACAGAAAACCGTAGCCGGGGTGGATGGCCTCGGCATCGGTCACCTCGGCGGCGGCGATGAGTGCGGGGACGTTTAGATAACTTTTGGCGGATGGCGCCGGTCCGATGCAGACCGATTCGTCGGCCAGGCGAACATATTTGGCTTCGGCGTCGGCCTCGGAATGCACCGCCACGGTCTTGATGCCCATCTCGCGGCAGGCACGCTGAATTCGCAAGGCGATCTCGCCTCGATTGGCAATCAGAATTTTATCGAACATGACTTTGTCCAGTGAGTCGTTAGGGGTGATAGGTCAGGAGTGAAAAAACAGCAAGGCCAGCCTTGCCCCTCAGCCTTCTCTACTCACCCCTCACTAAATCAACCAATGATGAACAGCGGCTCGCCATATTCGACCGGCTGGCCGTTCTCGACCAGGACCGCCTTGATCGTGCCGCCCACTTCGGCCTCGATCTCGTTCATCAGCTTCATGGCCTCGATAATGCACAGGGTGTCGCCAGTAGCGACCTGTTGGCCCACCTCGACGAAGGACTTGGCGCCGGGCGACGGCGAACGATAGAAGGTACCCACCATCGGCGACTTGACCATATGGCCATCCGGTGCGGCCGGCTCTTCAGCCGCCGGCGCGGTTACGGCGGCGACCGCCGGGGCGGCGGCGACCGCCGGGGCGGCGGCGGCCATCATCGGCATACCGCCGACCGGCATGGAATAAAAGTTGCCGCCGCCGGCCACGGTACGGGTAATCCGTACCGTTTCCTCGCCTTCGCTGATTTCCAGCTCGGCGATGCCGGATTCCTGCACCAGGTCGATGAGTTTTTTCAGCTTGCGCAGATCCATTTAGTCTTTCTCCAAGGCGTGGAGCGCATAGCCCAGGGCGAACAGATAACCGCTCGCCCCCAGCCCGCTGATGACGCCCACCGCCAGGTCGGAAAGGTACGAATGATGGCGGAAGGTCTCGCGGGCATGGACATTGGACAGATGCACCTCGATGAATGGGATTTTTACCGCCGCCAGGGCATCGCGCAGGGCGACGCTGGTATGGGTAAAGGCGGCCGGATTGATGATGATGAAATCGATATCTTCGTCGCGCGCGGCATGGATACGCTCGATCAGCGCATGCTCGGCATTGCTCTGAAAACAGTCCACCGCGACGTCGACCGCCTGGCCCTGCTCTTTCATGGCCCGATTAATGTCGGCCAGGGTCTGGTTGCCGTAATGTTCGGGTTCGCGGCTACCCAGCAAATTCAGGTTGGGACCATGCAGAACCAATATTTTGCGGACTTTCACTGGTGGATTCTGAACCGCCGGTCTGGATGTGCGCTTTCTGGGCATCGGATTGAGCCGCCTGGGCGAGTTGAGGCGGGCGAATTCTGCCGCAAAATGCACCGATCTGTCCAGATTTATGATGCTAATAGGCCAATTTATAGCCGTTGACAACCTTCGCGAACTAGCGCCTATGAGATAAACAAGACCGCTTAGCCTGGACACAACGGAATCCGCTTGACAGGTTCCGCATCACAGAACAGCATCGCGCATGATCCGTTCGTTTACCTGCCCTGATACCGAAGCGCTGTTCAACAGTCAAAATGTAGGCCGGTTTTCGAACATTGAGCGGGTAGCCCGCCGCAAGCTGCTGCAATTGCACGCGGCCAGAGAGCTAGGCAGCTTGAGAATTTCGCCCGACAACCGACTGGAAGGGCTGAAGGGCGACCGTAAAGGGCAGCACAGTATCCGCATTAACGATCAATGGCGGGTATGTTTTGAGTGGCGCGAAGATGGAGCGCATCGCGTTGAAATCGTTGATTACCACTAACTAGCGCTCAGAAGGAGAACAGAAATGGAACAACTACTTGATGAGATTCACCCCGGCGAAATCCTGCTGGAAGAGTTTATGAAGCCTATGGGTATTAGCGCCCGCAGGCTCGCGGCCGACATCGACGTTTCGCCCAGCCGGATCAGCGATCTTGTGCATGGCACACGGCCCATTACCGCCGATACCGCGCTACGGCTTGGGTTATATTTCAAAATGGAGCCGCGTTTCTGGCTGAACCTGCAAAGCGAGTACGACATGCGAACGGCCACTCGCAACTTAATGGGCAAAATTGCACCGCGCATTCGTGGGCTTCATACGCTGGTAGCGTCGTAATCTTCCTCGTATCTGCGGCTCAAACCCGCTGAACCAGCAACTTCTCCAGCTTCTCGGCCAACTTCAGCGGCGCCAAGTCGTCCGCATCGGCTAGATTTTCAATGACCGGCGCGCCTGGCTCAGACCAGGCGCCAAAACGGGCCGGCGGCGTCGCCGGGTAAAGCCCAATACCCGGCTTGCGAAAGGCCGCCGCCAGATGCATCAACCCGGTATCCACGCCCGCCACCACGCTGGCTCGACCTAACACCGCCGTCATAGCCGCCAGATTCAGCCTGGGCAGCACCCGCGCTCCGGGACTAGCCGCCGCCAGACGCTCGGCCCGAGCCTGCTCCCGTTCGTTACCCCAGGGCAACAACACAGGCATACCCGTTGCGGTCACCCGGCCGATCAGTTCCCGCCAAGCCGCCTCCGGATATTCCTTTTCTGGCCGTGCGGTGCCATGCAGCGCCAGCACAAACCGATCCGGCAGCGCCAGCGCCCCGGCCGCCAGCGGAACTACGCCATAACTGAACGCAGCCTCAGCCGCCATGGCATAGCCCAGGGCCTGCGCCGTGAGCAGGCGATTACGGGTAATGGCGTGTAATTCCGGTCGGACCGAATAGCGGTAGCGATAAACAAGACTCGCCAAAGGCTCCCTCGCACTGGCAAAATCGAGCCCGGCGCGCGGACCGTGCGCGAGGACCGCCAGCAAGGCGCTTTTCAGCAGGCCCTGGCTGTCCAGCACCAGATCGTAATTTTCCGAACGCAAGGATGTGATGAACTCGCCCCATTGCCGCCGCACAGCGCCTGAAAGCGGACTTTTCCGCCAGCGGCGCAAAGCAACCGGAATTACCCGGTCAACGGCCGGGTGCAAGGCTGGAACCGCTGCAAACCCTTCCTCGGCCACCCAGTCGGCACGCAAGCCGGGCAGTGCAGTAGCGGCCTCGGTCAGCGCGGGCAGCATGTGGACTAGGTCGCCCAGCGATGTCGTCTTGACGACCAGGATACGCATGGGGATCGGTTATTTCGGGCAGTCGGAAGGCATGGCCTTCATTTTCCCACAGGAACACCATGCTCAGCATCATCACCGCCATACATAACCAATTGCCGGTCAACCGGCTGTTCTGGGAGCACCTCAAGCGCTATACGGCCACACCATTCGAGTTGATCATCATCGACAACGCCTCCACCGACAGCAGCGCCGAATTCTTCGAAAGCATCGGTGCAAAGGTCATTCGCAACCCGGTGAATTATTCCTACCCGGTCAGCCAGAACCAGGGCCTGGCCATCGCCCAGGGCGACTGGTTGGGCTTCCTCAACAACGATATCATCGTCAGCCCGGACTGGGACCGCCACCTGATGGACAACATGACTGCGAACAACCTGGAGGTCGCGACCTGCTGCGGCATCGAGCAACTTGAAACTAGGGCGGCGACGCAGACGATCAAGCGGCGCTGGCAGCGAATCAAGGGCGTCTGCTCCCTGATCGGCGTCACAAACTTCAGCCTCAGACTGATGCATCGCTGGATGTACTACGGCGACTGGAACGGCTTCTGTACCGACCGTTACAGCAGGTTCAGATTGCAGGCCGCCGAAGGCTTCGTCGGCAACACCGTGATGATGACCCGATCCGGCCTGGACAAGCTCGGCCCCTGGGACGAGGCCATGCAGGGCGCCGATTTCGACCTTTACCTGCGCAGCAAGAAACGCTCGATCGAGCAGGGTGACATCCGGCCCATGCACATCGCGCTGGACACCTTCAACCACCACTTCATCCGGCTGACCGTGAAGGCCAGGCCGCCGCGCTTCGCCGATGCCGACAAGCTCGCCAGACTTGAAGACAAATGGCCGGCTGCGGAATTGAAGTGGCTCGAAGATCGCATCGGAGGATGAGCTTGTTCAAGAATTTCGACGGTTGGTCATGGTATGCGCTGGCCCTGGGTGTCGCCCTGCAAACCTCCACCGCCCTAACCAGCGTGCTGTCCGTCGGCGCATTACTCTGGGCCATCCGCCACCCGTGCGACATTTTGACGGCCTGGCGCGACCTCAAGATCGAACCTATCTTTCGGGCCATGTTGTTCCTTCTCGGCGTGATACTGCTAGGCGTGCCGGTCGCACTGCTGAACGGCTATGCGCCTTGGCCGATGTTGGGCAAACACATCCCTTTGCTTTTCTTCTTTATTGTCCTGGGGCTATTCCTAAAACCGGAACGGCGCTGGGCCGTCTTCATCGGCTTCGGGATCGGCGCATTGCTCGTGCTGACGACTTCGCTATTTTCGGCTGCCAGCGGCCTCGCCTTATTCAACTCCACCCCGGACGACTTCAATACCTTCAGGAATCACACCGAGCATAATATTTTCCTGGGGCTGACCGTCTTCGGTCTAGCCACGCTGTTACTCCGGAATGGTGGCCGATCCGGACTAGACTGGCTGGGCTGGGCGATGATCTGGCTGGCGATATTCGACATCCTGCACCTGGTCCACGGCCGTACCGGCCAAATATTGCTCGCGCCCTTGCTGGCAGCCATCGTCGCCTATGCGATCAAGCGCCGGCGATTCACGGTCGCCGCCCTCACCTGCTGCTTTGGCTTGCTATCCATACTACCCAGCATCCTTGGTCATCAGTCCGCCGTAACCAGTGGTATAAAGGCAGCCGAGCAGGATATTTCCAGCTATCAAACGGGTCATGCCGAAACATCGGTCGGCTACCGCATCGATTACTTCGACACTACCGTGAAACTGATTCGGGAGCGGCCGATCCTGGGCTATGGCACAGGCGGCTTCGCCCCCGCCTATGCCGATTACATCAAAGCCCACAGCCTGGTCCAGCAAACCACCCACAACCCACATAACGACTATCTGTTCTACTGGGCAGAGAATGGTCTGCCCGGATTCCTGGCGGTGATTTTCCTGTATCTGGCCATGACCTACACCGCTTGGCGCATAGGCGACCTGCATGGCCTGTGGCTGAGCGCGCTGACGCTGGCCTGGGCGCTGCCCAGCCTGGCCAATTCGGTGCTGCTCGACCACGCATCGAGTTTCGTTTTCGCTACCCTGCTCGCGGCCCTGATTGCCGGACCGCTGCCCTTAAACGCTAGCGTACGGACCACGCTTTAAAATGGGCATTCTTACTGTGGGCGCCCCAACCCTCACCGTCGTGATTGCCACCAAGAACGAGGCCATCAACATTGGCGCAGCCGTCGCCAGCGCCCGGTTTGCCAGCCAAGTACTGGTACTCGACTCCGGCAGCACGGACGGTACAATCGAAATCGCTAGGGCGGCGGGAGCCAAGGTCATCGAAACCGACTGGCCGGGCTATGGTCCGCAACAAAATCGTGGCATCGACCAGGCGCAGAGCGACTGGGTATTTTCGCTCGACGCCGATGAGCGGATTACCGAGCCGCTGGCGGCCGAAATTCTTGCCGTCATCGGTCGCGGCGAGCACGATGGCTACGACGTCCCCCGACGATCATTATTTGTGTCGCGTTTTATGCGCCATTCAGGCTGGTGGCCGGACCGTACCCGCCGCCTTGTACGTAGCAGCAAAGGACGCTTCACCGAGCACCTGATTCACGCCAATCTCAGGATCGAAGGCAGCCTAGGCCACCTGCAGCAGCCGATGATCCATTACAGCTACCGAGACCTCGACAGCGTGCTCGAAAAGATGAACCGCTATTCAGCCGGTTCGGCGCTTGACCTATTCCAGCGCGGCCATCGTGCCACCTTGTCCAGCGCAATTCTGCATGGGATTTGGGCCTTTCTGCGCACCTACGTCATCAAACTTGGAATTCTGGATGGTGGGGAGGGGTTCATGGTATCGGTGGTCAATGCCGAGACCAGTTACTACAAGCATCTCAAACTGCGCGAACTGTGCCTCAATCGCGCCCCGGAAAAAGCAAACATTACCAAGCCTTAGATACCGGATTTCGGGTTAACGTAGCAGCCGATAGTGCTTCTTCGACAGTTCTAGGCCCAATGCCCGCTCCATGGCCATCATACGGCGGTGCTTGCGTTCGCGCGCTGTCGGGCGATAGCCCGGATCAGGCACGAAAGCGGTTTCGGCCTCGGTCGCCAGCCAGTCGCGGACGATGGCCGGATGGCTACCCACAAATGGCGCCAGGGCCTGCGGGTCGATGCGATAACCGCTGAACAGCGGGTGCTCCTCGCCCCAGTATTTGCCCACCCGCTGGTTCTTTTCCCGCATCGCCGCGACGCTGCGGACATGGCCGTAGTGGTAGATTGGCGCACCGACCAGGGCCGCATTGGGATAACGGCCGCGCTTGTTCTTGTCCATCACGACCCAGAACAGGCCGTCCGGCGCCCAAGTGCGGATGGTGTTGCGGATGATGCGCGGCGCGCGGCGGTACCAGCCGGGGCTGATCGCCCGCCAGTCCGGGCTGCCGAAAAAATGGTGGTAGTCGAATACCAGGGCCTCGATGCGTTGGTCCGCCAGGTGCCGTTCCATGCTGGCGCGTATCGTGCCCAGATCATCCTCGTGCAGCACCTCGTCGCCCTCCAGATAAAAGGCCCAGTCACCGCTGCAATTGAACTGGGCGATCATCTTCTGCTGGGCGTAGACGTAGCCGCGGTCCTGCATCCGCTCGTTCCACTGGCATTCGAGGATATGTATCTTGTCGGAGCCGATGGCCCGGATGCGCGCCAGGGTATCGTCGTCGCTATCGCCCACCGCCACGACGAATTCGTCGCAGATCGGCAGCACCGAACGGATGCTCTCGATATATGGATAACCTAGCAAGGTGCCATTGCGGATGAAGGTGAAACCGCTGACTTTCATGCAGGCGCGCCGTCCGGTTGAGAGGTGCGGCCGAGTATATCAAGCACCCGCTCAGGCCCCAACTTGGCCAAACAATCCAGGTGGCCGAGCGGGCACTCGCGCTTGAAACACGGGCTGCATTCCAGGCCGAGCCGGACGACCCGGGCCTGTTCCGACAAGGGGGGGGTGTAGCCGGGGTCGGTCGAACCGTAGACCGCCACGACGGGTACTGCAACAGCGGCGGCGACGTGCATCAGTCCCGAGTCGTTGCTGACCACGGCCTGCGCGCAGGCCAGCAGATCGACGACCTCTTCGAGCGCGGTTGCGCCGGCCAGATTGTGGCAAGTGCCGCCCGCCAGGCTATTGATCGTCTCGCCCACCGCCCGGTCGCTGGCCGAACCGAACAGCCAGACCTGCCAGCCCTGGTCGAGCTTGGCCCTGGCCACGGCGGCGTAGTGCGCCTCCGGCCAGCGCTTGGCGGGGCCGTATTCGGCGCCGGGGCACAGGGCCAACACCGGTCGAGCCAAAGACAAGCCAAGTCGGGCCAGGCTGGCGGCCTGTTTGGCCGGATCGACCATCAGGCGCGGATAATCGCCCGGCCCGGCGGGCGGCGCACCGGCCAGCGCCCGATAGCGGTCCACCAACCGGGGCAGCCCGGCCTGGTCCAATCGCCGCGCATCGTTGAGCAGGCCGTAGCGAAACTCGCCGACAAAGCCGGTCCGGCGGGGGATGTGGGCCAGCCAGGGCAGCAGCGCGGACTTCCAGGAGTTGGGCAGGACGATGGCCCAGTCATAGGCCTCGACGCGCAGCTCGCGCGCCAGGGCGCGGCGGCCGGACAGGTCGAACCGACCATGACCGAAGGGCGAGACGATGACCCGGTCAACCTCGGCCATGCGGTTGAGGATGGGCCCGCTCCAGGCCGGGGCCAGGACGTCGATAGGCCGCTCTGGAAACTCGGCGCGCAGGGCGCGGTACAGGCCCTGGGCCATTATCATGTCGCCCACCCAGGACGGCCCGACGATCAGACAGCGGCGCATCAGCCGACCCGCATCGCCATTGCCGCCCGGACCACATCGTCGAACCACTGCTGGGCGGCGGCGATCTTGCGCGCGGCGGCGGCGCGTTTACTGGACTCCACGCCAGCCAGGTCCTTGGCGATGGGCGCCCCCACCAGTCGATAGACGTACGGTGTAACCCGTTGGCCTTCGTATTCCTGCCAGAACCGGTCGTAGTCGGCCTTGATGCGATCACGCAGATTGTAATAACCGGCGAATACCGTGCCCTGGTTGGCCACGCCGTACAGCCCGGCCAAGCCCCAGCCGGCTGCCAGCGCCTGGGCGCCATGCAGCATCAATGCCTTGGGGCGCAGACCTTGCATGGCCTTAGTAGCGCGCTTGATGAGTTCTGGAATATCGGGTTCGGGTCCAGGTCCCTTGTTGCAACCGACCCATAACACGGGAGAGGGTCCAGCGGGCAAACCTAGCGTACCGGGCAACGCAACGACCATGGCGAACATATGCAGGGTGTGGCCATCGAGTTCCAAGGCCATGCGCAACTCACCTTCGCGACCCAGACCCAATGAGTCGTAGAGCATCAGCGTCAACTGGCCCGCCGGGGTGTCGCGCTGGGTCAGGCAGACGCCTTGCAAATAAATGGCATGGAGCGCCGACTCCCTTATCTGGCGGCGGAAAAACCCGAAGTGGTCGGCCACGGCCTGGGCCCTGCCGGCGGCATCCAGGCCGCGGATCAGATAGGGGCGCAATACCCGCAGGCCATGTGGCGGATCGTTGACCAAAATAGGCCGCAGCACGGGATCGTCGAATACCGCCTGATTACGTTGTAGTGCCGCTCTGTGCCACCACGCACGCAGTCCGCGCTTGGCGCGTTGCAAGGGCACTACTCAGGACTCCTTGATGGCGGCGATCAAGCCACTGGTGGAGCGGCCATCGACGAAGTTCAGGACCCGAACCTCGCCGCCGTTGGCGCGCACACAGCCGCCGCCAGCGATGGCCTCGGGCTGGTAGTCGCCGCCCTTGACCAGGATATCCGGCAACAGCCGGCAGATCAGCCGCTCCGGGGTATCCTCGTCGAACAACACCACGGCATCGACCGCCTCCAGCGCCGCCAGGACACGGGCCCGGTCCTGTTCTGAAACCACGGGTCGGGTCGGGCCTTTCAGGGCCGCTACCGAACGGTCGGTATTGAGCCCGATAATCAGCCGGTCGCCCTCGCGCCGGGCCGCTTCCAGATAGCCAACATGGCCAGCATGGATGAGATCGAAACAGCCGTTGGTAAAGACGACCTTTTCGCCCCGCGCGCGCCAGGCGGCGACCCGGCGCAACAGGGCCGCCTGGTCGCAAATCTTGTCGGCCTGGGTCGTTGCGTCCTGCCACTCAATGGCATGCAGCAGCTCTTCCAGGGTCACCGGGACGGTGCCCACCTTGGCCACCACGACGCCCGCCGCCAGGTTGGCCAGCCGGCAGCTTTCGGCGGCGTCAAGCCCGGCCAACAGACCGGCCGCCAGGGTAGCGATCACGGTGTCGCCGGCGCCGGAAACGTCGAACACCTGCTTGGCGGTCGCCGGCAAATGGCTGACGCCCTTGTCTTCCAACAGGGCAATGCCGTGTTCACCCCGCGTCACCGGCAGAAAGTCCAGTTCCAATTCCCGGCGCAGGGCCTCGGCCCCGGCCAGGACGCAGTCGACGTCGCGCGCGGCGCAGCCGCAGGCCTCGGCCGCCTCCTTCTGATTCGGCGTCAACACGGTGGCGCCACGATATTTACGGTAATCGTGACCCTTGGGATCGACCAGCACCGGGATGCCGCGCGACCGGGCAGCGGCGATCAGGCGCTGGCAAACCTCGGCGGTCAGCGCGCCCTTGGCGTAATCGGACAGGATCAGGGCGCCCGGCGGCCATCTCGCCAGCTCTTCCAGCACTGTATCGAGTAGCGCCTGGCTGGCCGGCTCGGCGTGCGGGCCAGTGTCTTCCTGGTCCAGACGCAACATTTGTTGATGGCCGCCGATCACCCGGGTCTTGGTGGTCGTCGGCCGGTCGCCGGTCCGGGTCAGCACTGGCCGGATGCCCGATTCGCGCAACAAGGTCGCCAATCGCTCGCCCTCGGCATCCTCGCCGACATAGCCGGCCAGGGCCGCCTCGATACCCAGTCCGACGAGGTTGGCGGCAACGTTGGCGCTGCCGCCCAAGCGTTCGGTATTGCGGGTCACCCGAACCACCGGCACCGGCGCCTCGGGCGATATGCGATCGACCTCGCCCCACAAATAACGGTCCAACATCAGGTCACCGACCACCAGCACACGGGCCGGCGTGCGGCCGTCCCGGCGAAAGGTGTGGTGCACGAGGTCGGCGAGCGGGCGCGTCATCAGGCCTCCAGCAATTCGCACACGATGTGGCCGATCAGGATGTGGACCTCCTGGATGCGCGGCGTGTCGCTAGCCGGCGCGATCAGGGTGAAGTCGCACAGCGCGGCCAGCTTGCCGCCGTCGCCGCCCAGCAGACCGACTGTGTAGAGGCCTAAGCGCCGGCCTTCTTCTACGGCGCGGATCACGTTGCCGCTGTTGCCAGAGGTCGAGATGCCGACCAGTACATCGTTGGGGCCGCACAGCGCCTCGACCTGGCGGGCGAAGATGTGCTCGAAGCCGTAGTCGTTGCCGACCGAGGTGAGGATGGAGCTGTCGGTGGTCATGGCCAGCGCCGCCAGACCGCCGCGTTGGCGCTTGAACCGGCCGACCAGCTCGGCGGCGATATGCTGACAGTCGGCGGCGCTGCCACCGTTGCCCATCAGGACGATCTTGCCGCCGGCGTCGAGACAGGACTTGAGCCGGCTGGCCAGGGCCTCAATCTGCGGCGCCAAGCCGGCGACGGCGGCCACGGCGGCTTGATGGCCGGCCAGGGCCTGTTCGATGAGGGTGCGGGCGGCCATCAGCAGTAGGGGTCGTCCTGGACCAGATAGTTGCGCATGTAGTCCGCCACGCCCGCTTCCAGTTCCATGAAGGGCCGGGTGTAACCCGCCCGTTTCAGCTTGGCCATGTCGGCCTGGGTGAAGTATTGGTACTTACCGCGCAGGTCTTCCGGCATGTCGATGAATTCGATGTTGGGCTCACGGTCCATGTTCTTCATCACCGCCGTGGCTAGGTCGCGAAAGGCGCGCGCCTTGCCGGTGCCAATGTTGTACAGGCCGGACTCGGCGGCATGGTCGATGAAGTGACAGGTGGCCATGGCCGCGTCCTTCACATAGACGAAGTCGCGCATCTGCATACCGTGCTCGAAGTCCGGCCGGTGGCTGCGAAACAGCTTCATGTAGCCTTGCTCGCGCACCTGGTTAAAGGTGTGAAAGGCGACGCTGGCCATGCGCCCCTTGTGGTATTCATTCGGCCCATAGACGTTGAAATACTTGAAGCCATACCAGCGCGGCGGACAGGGCGCGCCTTCGCGTTGCTGGCGCAAGGCCCACTGGTCGAAGAACTGTTTGGAGAAACCGTAGCCGTTCAGCGGCCGCAGCCTGTCGATGGCGTGATCGTCGCGGTAGCCGGCCTCGCCGCCGCCATAGGTGGCCGCCGAGCTGGCGTACAGGAAGGGCACCTCCTGATAGGCGCACCAGCGCCACAGGTTCTGGCTGTAGCGGATGTTGGCCTCCAGCAGGCGGTTGAAGTCGCGCTCGGTAGTAGCGCTGATGGCGCCCATGTGGATCACTGCGTCGATCTTGCCGCGCCCCTCCAGCCAGGGCATCAGCTCATCCTTGTCGAGGTAGTCGGTCAGGCGCCGATGGCATAGGTTCTGCCACTGCTCGGGCTGCTCGATGCGGTCAGCCGCCAGCACATCGTCGCGGCCGAGGTTGTGATTCAGATGCCAGGCGATCATGCTGCCGATCATGCCGGCGCCACCGGTAACGACGATCATGGTGCTTCTCTCCGGTTGAAGGATGGGCTTACGGTCAACCTAGGCCGCCTCATTGATGGCGTTCGCGTTAATCCGCCGCTGTAGCCGGCGTTTCTCGAAAAACCGCAATATCAGGAAGGTCAGCCAGGCGACGCCGACCATCCCGACCGTGAATACGCCATATGAAATCGGCCATGAGATGCCCTGCGTCCACGTTGAAAACTCCGACATGCCGCCCATGCCGGCGATGATGTTGAGCGGCATGAATACCACGCTGAGCACCGTGAGCTGCTTAACCACCTGGTTCTGGTTGATGTTGATGAAACCGACCGTGGCATCCATCAGAAAGTTGATCTTGTCGAACAGAAACGAGGTGTGGCTGTTCAGCGATTCGATGTCGCGCACGATCTGTCTGGCATCGTCCAACTGGTTTGCCAGCAGGAACTTGCCGCGCACCAAGAACGAGACCGCCCGCTGGGTATCCAGTATGTTGCGCCGGATACGGCCATTGAGGTTTTCCTCCTCGGCGATATCGGCCAGGGTGCGAGCCGCTTCCTGGTCGCTCATGGCCTGCCGCAAGACCGTCTTGCCCACCTTGTCCAGGGTGGCATAGACATCCTCCAGGGCATCGGCGGAATATTCCACGTCGGCGCTGTACAGGTCCAGCAGAACATCCTTGCAGTCGGACACATAGCCCGGTTGGGTGCGGGCGCGCAGACGCTGCAAGCGAAACACCGGCAACTCCTCGTTACGCACGGTGAACAGGATATCCTTGTGCAGGACAAAGGAGACCGGCACGCCACGCGACTCGCCTTCGCGGTCAAGCAGGAAGTCCGAGAACAAAAACACCTCATCGTTCTCGCCCAGGAAATAACGGGCGCTGGCCTCCAGGTCGGTGCTCTCGTCTGGGTTAGGCAACTCCACGCCATAGTATTGCCCGACCATGCCACGCTCGGCCTTACTGGCGCCCAGCAGGTCGATCCAGATCGGCCGAATGCTCTCCATATCCTCGCGGCCATTGATCGCCATCTGGGACAGACGACCATTGACCAGTTGGAAGGCGTTCAGATGGCCTCGGCCGCTATGCAATTCCTGGGTGCCGATCAGTTTCTCGCGCAGCGTGGCGCTCACTTCCCAAAGGACATCGGCCTCCCTTTCCTTATCGACCTGGTCCAGGATCAAACGCGCGTCCTCCAGCGGCAACTCCTCCAGGATCACGGCGATCTCGGCTGGAATCAGGCTCTCCAGATGTTTGCGCAGGGCCGTCAGGTGCTGCTTCTGCACCAGCGTCTCGACCAGGTCGTGACGCGGCATGGGCTGGTTATGCAGCATGCTCTCGACCAGCTTGTGCTTTTGCAGCAAATCCTTAACGACCTGAAGGGACATGGCGGCTCCGGTTCGACCCCTATTTCATACCGGCGCGATTATAACCTCAGTGCAGCGCGACCGCCCGCCACGAGCCTTGTGCCGCCCGGCGCAACCGACCTATCAAGTCAGTGCGATCGCCAGATAGGTGCAGTACAAGGCGCCATTGACCGCCAGATGGAACACCCGCAACTGGCCGCGCATCAACATGAGGCGCAGCCAACCCGCTGCCAGCAGGGTGATGACCACGCCGGCCAGAACCTCCTTACGCGGTGCCCAGGGTGTGAGCAGGATGCCAATGGCCGGCAGCAGCGTGCCCTGAAACACCATGGCGCCGGTAATGTTGCCAAAAGCCAGGGTGTCTTTACGGCGCCGTATCCAGAGTATCGAGTTGATCTTCTCCGGCAGCTCGGTGGCGATCGGCACGATTATCAGCGATAGCATCAGCGCCGAGATACCCAGCAAAGGTGCGGCCTGTTCGATGCCGGTGATGAAACCCTTGGCGCCGCCTACCAGCAAGACCAGACCGAGGCCCAACTGAATGAAGATGGTCGGAAAATTTTCCGGCAAGCCGATGCGCGACAGCCACATGGGCGCCTCGGCCTCGGTGGCATGGCCATCCTTGACCAGTTTCTCGGACGCCTTGAGCGTCAGCATGAGGTAGAAGAAATAGATCGCCACCATGACAAATGCCAGGGTAGCGCGAATGCCGGCCGTCCCGTGGGGCACGAACAAGGCCACGCAAGCCAAGGCGAAGGCCGCCAGGAAAAAGTTCAGGTCGCGGGTCAGGCCGGTATGCTCCGGAGTCAGGTGGCCCTGGGTGCCGCGCCGCTGCCAGACCGACGCGGCCATCATGAACAGGGATAAGGTCGAGAGCATCAAGGGCGCGCCCAAGATGGCGCCGACGCCAATTTCCTCGTTGATCTGCTGATTCTGGGTGCCGCCGAAGATCGCCAATAACGGTACGATGGTCTCCGGCATGGCGGTACCCACTGCGGCAAAGATCGAGCCGGTTACCCCTTCCGATATCTTCAGCCGCTCGCCCAAATGTTCCAAGGCATTCACGAAGACCTCGGAAGCGATCAGGATCAGAAACAGAAAAAAAACGAGTTCGAGAAACAGCATAACGACCCCTGTAAAAATGACACGCTATTCTACCAAGCGGATGCGGGATAATGGCCGGGTAGGCTTGACGAGACAGACATGAACCGGGAATTTGACCAAGCGGGCTGGCTAAACGACGTCCGACACATTGAGTCGGCCAATTTCGACGACCGGCCGGTCGGCACGCCAATCGACTTGCTGGTCATCCACAACATCAGCTTACCGCCAGGCGAGTTCGGCGGTGACGGGGTGATCGAGCTATTCACTAACCGGCTCGATCCAGCCGCCCACCCCTATTATCGAACCATCGAGGGCCTGCGCGTATCGGCCCACTTCTTCATCCGCCGTGACGGCGAACTGATCCAGTTCGTGGCCGCTGACAAGCGGGCCTGGCACGCCGGACGCTCAGCCTGTAACGGCCGGGAATGTTGCAACGATTTTTCCATCGGCATCGAGCTGGAAGGCGCCGACGACACGCCCTTCACCGATGCCCAATATGAAAGTCTGAATGGTTTGATCGGGGTCTTATGCCGGCATTACCCGATCGGGGCCATCGTCGGCCACTCCGACATCGCGCCGGGCCGAAAGACGGACCCAGGTCCCTGTTTCGATTGGGGGCGACTAGATAAGGCTCAGGCCGCCTGAGCCGGAATCTCGGCGCCAATCCGCTTGACGCGGTTCTTGTCGTCGACATAGACCAGCTTGGGCTGATATTTGGCCAGATCGAGCTCGGAATAGCCGGCAAAAACGGCAATAATCAGCAGGTCGCCCACGGCCGCCTTGCGCGCCGCCGCGCCGTTGACCGAGATCATGCCGCTGCCGCGCGGACCCTTGATGGCATAGGTGGTGAAACGCTCGCCATTGTTGACGTTGTAGATGTCGATCTGCTCATACTCCCGGATGTCGCCAGCCTCCAGCAGCAGCTCGTCGATGGCGCACGAACCCTCGTAATTCAGCTCCGACGCGGTGGTGCGTACACGGTGCAGCTTGGATTTTAATAAGGTGCGTTGCATGGCAATGCGCATGGACGGATCGGGGTGCGAATTATACTCACGCAGGGCACGCGTGGAACAGTCAAAAATTTCAATAGAACCAAGGTGTTCAACGCCGGCCCGAGCACACTGGCGGCAAGCCGGCGGGCGCGCTAACATGGTTTTATGTCCGATACCGCTCAATTGATTCGGCAATGCGCCATTCTGGCCGATTTGTCGCCCGACCTGGCCGCCAAGGTGGCCCGGCAGGCCTTGCCGATGACCGCACCGCCGGGCGTCCTATTGTTCGACGCCGGCAACGCTTGCCAGGCGCTGCCGCTGGTCATAGCCGGCGCAATCCGCGTTTTCAAACGGGCCGAAAACGGCCGGGAAATCAGCCTGTACCGGGTCAATCCTGGCGAAATCTGTATCGTCACAATCAGTTGTCTATTAGCCGGCGACGCCTATCCGGCGACCGGCGTTGCCGAAACCGACATCACCGCCCTGGCCCTGCCCCGGCCCTTATTTCTGGAATTGACCGAAACCCATCCGCCCTTTCGCCAGGCGGTCTTTCACCTGTTCGGCGAACGACTGACTGGGCTGATGCAACTGGTCGAGGAGATCGCCTTCCGCAAGCTGGACCAGCGCCTGGCCGCGCTGCTGGCCGCGCGTGCGCCGCTGGCCCTGGGCTCACACCAGCTACTGGCCGACGAGCTGGGCAGCGTGCGCGAGATCGTCAGCCGCCTATTGAAACAGTTCGAGGAACAAGGCTGGGTCCGTACCGGCCGGGAAAAGATCGAAATACTCAACGCCGCTGCCCTGCGCGATTACGCCGCCGCGCTTAGGTAACAAAAGTCACCGACTATTTTCAAGCAATTGCGTAGTCTGGCTTCCATGTCGCGCGCAAGCGCGGCGCTCAACCAACTGAAGGAGTCATGACATGAAACTAAACGTCGGCGGTATCGATCGAATTCTGCGCATCGTCCTGGGCGCCGCACTGATCGCCTGGGCTGCGCTGCTGGGCGGTCCGGCCTGGGCCTGGATCGGCATCGTTCCCCTGGCCACCGGCCTGATCAAATTCTGCCCGTTGTACTCGATCCTAGGCATGAACACCTGCCCGAAGCAGTAGTCCGACATAGCTCCGAAAAAGGCCCTGTGGGGCCTTTTTCATTTCAGGAACAGCTTGTAGGCCGGGTTGCGGCTCTCATTCCAGTAGCGATAACCAAGACCATCGAGGAATTGCTGGAACTCTGCCTTTTCGGCCGCCGGCACCTGCACGCCGCATAGCACCCGGCCGTAGTCAGCGCCGTGGTTGCGATAGTGGAACAGGCTGATGTTCCAGTTGTGGCTCATGCTGTTGAGGAAGCGCATCAGCGCGCCCGGTCGTTCCGGGAATTCGAAACGGTAGATCGTCTCGTTCTTCACCTGCGGCGCGCGGCCGCCGACCATGTGGCGGATGTGCAGCTTGGCCATCTCGTTGTCAGTGAGGTCCAGCACCGGCAACTCATTCTTGTTCAGTGCGGCGATCAGCTTAGCCACCTCGGCCCGGTTATGCACTTGCAGGCCGACGAAGACGTGCGCCACCTTGGGGTCGGCGTAGCGATAGTTGAATTCGGTGATGACCCGGCCACCGATCAGTGAGCAGAAGGTCTTGAAGCTGCCCGGCTTCTCGGGGATCGCCACAGCCAGCACGGCCTCGCGCTTTTCGCCCAGCTCGGCCCGTTCGGCGACGAAGCGCAGGCGGTCGAAGTTCATGTTGGCGCCGGAGGCGATGGCGATGAGGTTCTTGCCCTTGGCCTTCTCGCGCGCCGCCCAGGCCTTGAGGCCGGCCACGCCGAGCGCCCCGGCCGGTTCCAATATCGAGCGGGTATCCTCGAATACGTCCTTGATCGCCGCGCAGATGGCATCGTTACTGACCCGAATGACTTCGTCCACGTACAACCGGCAGAGCCGGAAGGTCTCTTCGCCGACCTGCTTGACCGCCACGCCATCGGCGAAGAGGCCGACGTTGGCCAGGGTCACCCGTTCCTGCTTGGCCAGCGAGCGGGCCATGGCGTCGGCCTCTTCCGGCTCGACGCCGATGATCTTGATCTTAGGCTTAAGCCGCTTGATGTAGGCGGCGATGCCGGCAATCAGGCCGCCGCCGCCGACCGGCACGAAGATGGCGTCGATCGGCGCGCGCGCCTGACGCAATAATTCCATGGCGATGGTGCCCTGGCCGGCGATGACGTCGGGGTCGTCGTAAGGATGAACGAAGCTCTTCTTTTCTTTCTTGGCGATGGTCAGCGCGTGTTGGTAGGCGTCGTCATAGGAATCGCCATGAAGAACCACCGTCGCCCCGCGCTTGGCTACGGCGTCGATCTTGATCTGGGGCGTGGTGGCCGGCATCACGATGGTCGCCTGACAGCCGAGCACCTGGGCCGACAGCGCCACGCCCTGGGCATGATTGCCGGCGCTGGCGGTGACTACGCCTTTTTTCAACTGCGTCTTGGTCAGGTGGGCCATCTTGTTGTAGGCGCCGCGCAGCTTGAAGGAGAACACCGACTGCATGTCCTCGCGTTTCAGCCAGACCTGGTTATCGATCCGCCGCGACAGGTTGGGCGCGGGGTCGAGGTTGGATTCCACGGCCACGTCGTAGACGCGGGCGAGCAGGATTTTCTCTAGGTAGTCGGTCATGGGCCGGTTTGATCGCGTCGGGAAACCCCGCTATTCTCGGGCTTTCGCGCATAACTTGAAAGAAAAAGCCATGATGACTCAGGATGAAATGAAACAAGCCGTGGCGCGCGCCGCGATCGAACATGTGCCGGCCGGCATCATCGGGGTGGGCACCGGCTCCACCGCCAACTTCTTCATCGACGAGCTGGCCCACATCAAGGGCCGGATCGACGCCGCCGTGGCCTCCTCGGTCGCCAGCGCCGAACGCCTGAAAAAACACGGCATCCAGGTCATCGACCTGAACGAGGCCGGCGAGCTGGCGGTCTACGTCGATGGCGCCGACGAAATCACCCGTCACATGGCCATGATCAAGGGCGGCGGCGGCGCCCTGACACGGGAAAAGATCGTCGCCGCCTGCGCCAAACAGTTTGTCTGCATCATCGATCAGAGCAAGCTGGTCGATGTTCTGGGCGCCTTCTCGCTGCCGGTCGAGGTCATCCCCATGGCCCGCTCCTATGTCGCCCGACAGTTGGTCCGGATGGGCGGCAACCCCGTATTGCGCTCCGGCTTCACCACCGACAACGGCAACGTCATCCTTGATGTCCATGGCATGAACATCCTTGACCCGGTCGCCATGGAGACCGAGATCAACCAAATCGTTGGCGTGGTCACCGTCGGCCTGTTCGCCCGCCGAGGCGCCGACGTCTGTCTGATGGGCACGCCAGAGGGTGTGAAAACGCTGACTCGATAAAACCTGTCATCCCGGCCGCGTGATGTTCTACCTTGACCTGTTCGCCGCGTTCGAGCGTCACCGCATCGACTATGTGCTGATCGGCGGCCTGGCCGTTTCACTGCATGGCGTTGAGCGGGCCACGATGGATATCGATATCTCGGTGGCCATGACCCCGGAAAACCTAGCAGCCCTGGTTGCCTTGGCAAAGGAGCTGGACATGCGTCCGACCCTGCCCGTTGCTATCGACAGCCTGGCCGATCTCGATCAACTTCGGCGTTGGCACACCGAGCGCAACCTGGAAGCCTTCGCGCTGCAAGTACCGGGGTTGGCCGGCGTCACGCTGGACATACTCCTGTTCCCCCCCGTTGATTTCGCGGCCATGCTTGCCCGTGCCGTTACCTTTGATATTCAAGGTACGCCGGTGGTCGTCGCCTCGATCAGCGACTTGATCGCACTCAAGGAAGCCGTCGGACGCCCCATCGACCGCGCCGACATCGACCATCTTCGCCGCATTGCCGAGGACTGAACATGCCGTTTGATCCCGCCGACCGGACCTATCACGTCAGCGACGAGCGGCTGCGAGCTTTTCGCGCGCTCCCAGTCGAAGACCGGTTGCGCTGGGTGGAAGAGTTGGCAGCGTTTCTACGCATAGCCAAGGCATCGCGACCGCAAAAACCCAAACGGGCATGAGCAAACTGGTTACACGACCACGCACCCACCAGGCACTGCTGAGCCAGTGCGCCCTCTGCCCGGACATGATCTATAGCTGCTCGCCATTTGGCGAAAAAACTAGTGTAGTGTTGCACGTTGTTTGGCACATATGCGTACAAGGAAAGACCAATGCATCGGACGTAGGTCGGGATTCATCCCGACAACCCGGCCCATGGAACCCGCGTCGTCGGGATGAATCCCGACCTACAAAACCCCGCTGACATGCCCGGCTTGTTGGGTTGAATCCCGACAAGGGCTTACATATAAGCATTCCAAAGAATGCAACACTACATTAGAACGTTTCGCGTAGCCGCAGGAAGACCGGGAAACGCGGCAGGCCCTTGGCGGTCAGGCCACGATAGCGATAGGTGATCGTACTGCCGACCGGAGGCGGGGCCTCCCGCTGGGCATCGCTGAATCCGGTGCCGACGCGGAAGCTGCGGCCGTTGTCGTCCGCCACCAGCAGGGCGCCCAGCCGACCGGTGTTGCGACCTGCTCCCGGCAGATGCGCGACCACCTTGGCCTCACGGTCCAGGTAGGGCTTCAGCTTGACCAGATCATCACTCCGGCCAGCCGTATAAGGCGCGTCGGCGCGGTGCAGCATAAGGCCTTCGCCGCCCGCCGCCACCACGCTGTCCAGTTTCGCCAGTAGCGTTTTCTGGTCGGCCACCCGGAATTGCTCCACGGCCTGCAACCAGGGGATGCCGGCGTGTTCGGCCCACTGGGCCAGCCTGTCTTTGCGGGTGGTGAATGTCCCCTCCGCGCCAGGCAACTCAAACAGCATGTAGCGGACCTGCCGCCATTCCGCGTCGACCGGCTCAGCCTTGCGCACAATGCCGGACAGACGCTCGAATGTATTTCGGCCCAGCCAGAGCTCGCCATCCAGCGGTGTGGTGGGAAAATCGCGGGTGAACCAGGCCGGGGCCGGCACCGGATGGCCGCTACGGAAATAGAGTTTACGGCCGTCCCAGTAGGCCCGGACGCCGTCTAGTTTTTCGCTGACCCAGTAACCGGCAGGATCGATAGCGTTGCGGTAGACCTCGGCCAGAACCAAGGCCGGCGCGGCCTCGGCGGCGGCCAGGGCCGGCATGGTTAGAAATACGGACAGCAGGCAGGCGGCGACCAGGCGGATTTGCATAGCGGTTCGAGTCAGTAGCCCGCGTCGTCGAATTCATCCTCGGAAAAGCCATCCTCAGCCGGCACCTTGTATTTCTCGGCCGCCCATTCGCCCAGATCGATCAGCTTGCAACGCTCGGAACAGAATGGCCGGAATTTGTTTTCCGGTCGCCACTCCACCGGCTGGTTGCAGGTGGGGCAGGCGACGGTCTTGAATTTTTCAGTCATATAAACGCAAAGGGCGGCCTACGCCGCCCCGCCTGATCCGTGCCCAGTTAAACCGAGAAGGACGAACCGCAGCCGCAAGTGGACACGGCGTTGGGGTTCTTGATGACGAACTGAGCGCCTTCCAGGCCCTCGGTGTAGTCGATCTCGGCGCCCGTCATGTACTGCATGCTCATGGAGTCGATCAGCAGGGTGACGCCGTTCTTGACCATGGTGGTGTCGTCCTCGTTCTGTACTTCGTCGAAGGTGAAACCGTACTGGAAGCCGGAACAGCCGCCGCCGGTCACGAAGACGCGCAGCTTCAGTTCGGGGTTGCCTTCTTCGGCGATCAGTTCCTTGACCTTGTTGGCAGCGCTATCTGAGAAGTTGAAGGGGGTGGGCATTTCGGACATGGCAATACTCCTAAACAATAAATAGTTGACTAATTATCTCTACCAAATTCGCTCAAGTCAATCAGGGCGACACCGGAACCTGGGTCAGGCCCGTGTTCTCCGACCGACCAAACAGCAGGTTCATGTTCTGCACCGCCTGGCCGGATGCGCCCTTGACCAGATTATCAATCACCGACAGAACCACCACGATGTCGCCGCCTTGTGGCCTATGGACAGCAATCCGGCAGAGGTTGGAGGCGCGCACCGAACGGGTCTCCGGATGTCCCTTGGCGGGCAGCACATCGACAAAATATTCGCCAGCATAGCGCGCCTCGAACAGGGTCTGCAAATCGACATCCTTGGTCAGCCGGGCATACAAAGTGGCATGGATGCCGCGAATCATCGGGGTCAGGTGCGGCACAAAGGTCAGGTTGACGTCGTGGCCGGCCATCCGGGCCAGGCCCTGACGTATCTCCGGCTGGTGACGGTGACCGGCGACCGCGTAGGCCCTAAAGTTGTCGGTCGCTTCGGCATACAAAGCGCCAATCTCGGCCTTGCGACCGGCGCCGGAGACGCCCGACTTGCAGTCGGCCACCAGCCACGAGGTATCGATCACGCCGGCCTCGATCAAGGGCAAAAAGCCCAGTTGCACGGCCGTCGGATAGCAGCCTGGATTGGCGATCAGACGGGCGGTCTTGACCTGATCCCGGTTGATTTCGGGCAGGCCATAGACCGCCTCGGCGACCAGGTCCGGGCAGGCGTGTTCCATGCCATACCACTTGGACCATTCGGCGATGTCCTGAATGCGGAAATCGGCGGCCAGGTCGATCACCTTGACCCCGGCATCGAGCAGTGCACGGGCCTGCTGCATGGCGACGCCGTTGGGCGTGGCAAAGAAGACCACGTCACAGGCATTGAGCGGCGCCGTTTCGGGCGTGGTAAAGGCCAGATCGACCCGGCCGCGCAGGGACGGGAACATCTCCGCCACCTTCATGCCGGCTTCCTTTCGGGAGGTAATCGCCGTGACCTCCGCCTCGGGATGCTGGGCCAGCAAACGGAGCAATTCAACCCCGGTGTAACCAGTGCCGCCGACAATGCCTGCCTTAATCATGTGTTTCCCTCTCAAAAAGCGCTTACGCGATGATAGCGCGCAAGCATGAAAAAAGCCGCCCGAAGGCGGCTCTTAGTCTATCCAGTGGATTAACGCTTGGAGAACTGCTTGCGCCGACGGGCCTTGCGCAAACCGACCTTCTTACGCTCGACCTCGCGGGCATCGCGGGTTACCAGGCCAGCCGCCTTGAGGGGCGGCTTGAAACCGGCATCAAATTCGATCAGCGCGCGGGTGATGCCATGGCGGACCGCGCCGGCCTGGCCGGATTCGCCGCCACCGTGGACGTTCACCATGATGTCAACGCTGGTCTCGCGGTCGATCAGCTTGAGCGGCTGACGGACGATCATGCGACCGGTTTCGCGGGCGAAGTATTCATCCAGTGGCTTGCCGTTCACGACGATCCTGCCGGAGCCGGTCTTGAGGAACACGCGGGCCACGGAACTCTTGCGACGACCGGTGCCATAGTAGTAGTTGCCAATCATGATCTATTCCTCAGAATTCCAGGACTTGCGGCTGTTGGGCGGTGTGCGGGTGTTCGCCGCCGGCATACACCTTCATCTTTTTAATCATTGCGTAACCCAGCGGGCCTTTGGGCAGCATACCCTTGACGGCCTTTTCCAGGGCGCGGCCAGGGTGCTTGGCCTGCATATCGCCATAGTTGGTTTCGGTGATGCCGCCAGGGTAACCGGAGTGGCGGTAATACTTCTTGCCCAGTGCCTTGTCGCCGGTCACACGCATCTTCTCGGCGTTCACCACGACGATGAAATCGCCGGTATCCACGTGGGGAGTAAAGATGGCCTTGTGCTTGCCGCGCAGCCGATGGGCGATCTCGGCGGCCAGACGGCCAAGAACCTTGTCGGTGGCATCGACCACGAACCAGCCGCGCTCGACTTCATGCGACTTAGCGGAAAACGTTTTCATGATTCTGTCCTGAATATTTTGCCCGAAAACTTCGGGCGTGGTCTTACAGAAAGGCGCGGATTTTATGGGATGTTGAGCCTGCATGTCAAACCTCATTGCACGATAGCCACCCAACACCCGAATCGGCGATTGCTCCGTGCTGCCGATAACCCGGATAATCCGCCTGCGCTAGCGAACGGGAGTCAGCATGAAAGCACGCATCAAATGGATCGAGGGTATGGCCTTCATGGCCGAATCAGACAGCGGCCATGCCATCGTCATGGACGGGGCGCCGGACATCGGCGGCCGCAATCTGGGGCCACGGCCGATGGAGATGGTGCTGATGGGCGCCGGCGGCTGCACCTCGATCGACGTGGTGATGATCCTGCAAAAAAGCCGTCAGGATGTCGTCGATTGCCAAGTGGAACTCACCGCTGAACGGGCGGCCGCCCATCCCAAGGTGTTCACCAATATCCACTTCCACTTCATCGTCAAGGGCCGCGCCCTGAAGCCGGAGGTGGTGGAACGGGCCATCAATCTGTCGGCCGAGAAGTACTGCTCGGCGACCATCATGCTGGCCCAGACGGCGGCGGTGACACACGACTTCGAGATCGTTGAAATACAGTAACGAGTGACAAGAAAGGCGTGGCGAAAACCAGCGGTTAGCGCGCCGCAGCGCCCCCGTCACGCCCCTGCGTCACGCATCTGCCCGTCCAGGCCCGGCCGTCGGCGATGATGGCGAGCAGGCGATCGATGTTGGGATGCGTGCCGGGATGGGCGCGGGCATCGAGGGAGTGTTCCGCGTACATGATCAGGCCGGCCTCTGCGGCAGCCCGGTCGAGCTTGCCAAACTTCTCCAGCAGGTAGCGGTACACCTTCATGGATCCCTGGCTGCGGGGTTTGTTTTCCACCCGTGCCGTCTCGCCATCCGGCCCGGTCAACTCGATGACCGCCAGATCATCCGCTGCCGGCAGCCCGGCCAATACTTCCGCGAAGCTCATAGGTAGTACGCCGTCCGGGTCATCAGCTTGGACGACAGCTTCATCGCCATCTTCACCGGCAGCGGCAGGTCGGCGCCGCCGTGGGCGATAGCGGTCTCGGCGTGCTTGATCTCGTCCACCTTCATCTGCTCGACCACGGCCCGGCTCTTGGCGTCCTGCTCGGGCAGCGAGGCCAGATGGCTGTTGAGATGGCCTTCCACCTGGCGCTCGGTCTCGGCCAGGAAGCCCAGGTTCCACTTGTCGCCCAGGGCGCCGGCCAGCACCCCCAGGCCGAACGACCCCGCGTACCAGAGCGGGTTCAGCACGCTCTTGCGGCTGCCCAAGTCATACAGTCTGCGCTCGCACCAGGCTAGGTGCTCGGTCTCCTGGTCGCTGGCCTCGACCAGCGCCTCGGCCGCCTCGGGGTTGCGCGCCGTCAACGCCTGGCCCTGGTAGAGCGCCTGGGCGCATACCTCGCCGCTGTGGTTGACCCGCATCAGGCCGGCGGCGTGGCGCTTTTCCGCCTCGCTCATCTCGGCCTCGTCAATCTTGGCATCCGGGTAGGGACGGCGGCTGACGGCGCGGGCGAACACCGTGCGTAAGGCCTTGTCGAAATTAACGATCAGGGAATCGGGAATGGGCAACATGAGGGCTCCTTGACTTTGACCCAAATTATAGCGAACGGCTCACGCGTTTGATGCTGTCGTCCTCAGGGTGCGGCGCGATGCGGAAGCCCAGGCTGGCGGCCAGTTTCAGCATGCCCTGGTTGCGCTTGAGCACCTCGCCATCCATGGTCCGCAGGCCCTTGGAGCGGGCCACGTCCATCAACACATCCATCAGCTTGTGGGCGACGCCCTGGTGCTGCCAGTCGTCGTCCACCACCACGGCAAACTCGCAGGAGACCTGATCGGGATAGCTGGCGTAGCGGGCAACGCCGATCTCTTCTTCCTTGCCATCCGTCTCGATTACTGCCAACAGGGCCATTTCGCGGTCGTAATCGATCTGGGTCAGCCGCACCAGCATGACATGGGAGAGTTCCTGCACGGCGTCCATGAAGCGAAAATACTTGGCCTCTTCGGACAGGCTGCGGACGAAGGCCTGGGTGATCTCGGCATCCTCGGGCCGGATCGGTCGGATGGTAACGTCGGTGCCGTTGGGCACTTGCCAATGACTGACCAGATGCACCGGGTAGGGATGGATGGCCATGTGGCCGTACTTGTCGGCGCCGGGCGGACGCGAGGCAATGGCGATGCGGGCGTCGGCCGCCATGGCGCCATGCTCATCCACCAGCAACGGATTGATGTCCAATTCGGCCAGCCAGGGCAATTGGCAAACCATTTCAGATACCCGCAAGAGGACGTTCTCCAGCGCCGTCATATCGGCCGCCGCGCGGCCGCGAAACTCGCCCAGCAGCTTGGCGACCCTGGTGCGGCCGATCAGGTCACGGGCCAGATAGCTGTTGAGCGGCGGCAAAGCCACGGCGCGGTCCTGGTAGGCCTCGACATCGACGCCGCCCAAACCGAAAGCGATCACTGGCCCCAACACCGGGTCGCTGATGGTGCCGACCAGCACCTCGCGGGCATTGGCGCGCGACAACATGGGCTCGATTACCACCCCTTCCAGCTTGGCGTCCGGTCGATGCTTCTTCACCTCAACCATCATACCGGTATAGGCCGCCCGCACCGCCTGACCGCTGGACAACCCGAGACGCACGCCGCCGACGTCGGATTTGTGGCTGATGTCGGGCGAGTTGACCTTCATGGCCACAGGGAAACCCAGTTGCTGCGCCATCAGCATGGCCTCGGTAGGGTCGCGCGCGATGAGGGTCTGGGCCACCGGGATGTGAAAGGCCGACAGCAGGGCCTTGGATTCCACCTCGCTCAGCCAGTGCCGGCCCTGGGCCAGTGCACCCTCGGCGATCAGGTGAGCGCCTTCGACATCCGGCTCAGCCTGATGCGATAGCGAACCCGGGGTCTGCATCAGTTGCCGCTGATTCTCATAGAAGTCGGCGATGAAAGAAAACACCTCGACCGCCGGCTCGGGGGTCTTGAAATAAGGGATGCCAGCCTTGCGGAAGACCATGCGCCCGGCCGCCACCTGATCCTCGCCCATCCAGCAGGTCAGCACCGGCTTATCGGAGGTCTTGGCCGCGGCGACCACGGCATCGGCCACTTCGGTCGGCTGGGTCATCGCCTGCGGTGTCAACATGACCAGAACGCCATCGACGCCGCGGTCGGCCAGACAAGCCTCCACAGCGGCCCGATAACGTCCCGCCCCGGCATCGCCGATAACATCGATCGGGTTGCCATGGGACCAGTTGAACGGTAGCGCCTGATTCAGTTTCTCGATGGTCTGAGGCGCTAGATCGGCGATGCGCACACCCAGATCCACCGCCCGGTCGGTGGCCATGACACCGGGGCCGCCGCCGTTGGTGACGATGGCCAACCGATTGCCGGCCGGTTTCACCCGCGAGGACAGGGCCAGGGCCGCCGAGAACAGTTGCAATATGGTATTCACCCGCACCACGCCGGCGCGGCGCAATAAGGCATCGAACACATCGTCGCCGCCCACCAGGGCGCCGGTATGCGAGGCTACGGCCTTGGAGCCGGCCTCATGGCGGCCCACTTTCACCAACACTACCGGCTTCAGCCGCGCCACGGCGCGGATCGCACTCATGAAGCGGCGGGCATCGCGTATGCCCTCGATGTACATCAGGATGCCACGGGTAGCCGAGTCGTTGGCCAGGTAGTCAAGTATCTCGCCAAAATCCAGATCGGCCGAGGCGCCGCTCGACACCACGGTCGAAAAGCCGATGCCGTTCGAGGTCGCCCAGTCCAGCATGGCGGTGCAGATCGCGCCCGACTGCGACACCAATGCCAACTCACCGACCAGCGGCTTACCCAAGGCGAAGGTGGCGTTCAGGCCAATGGCCGGCCGCTGGATACCCAGGCAGTTTGGGCCGATGAAACGAATGCCATATTGCTTCGCCGTCGCCAGCAGGCGCTCCTCCAGGGCAATGCCTTGCGGCCCCATCTCGCGGAACCCGGCGGACAGCACCACGGCATAGCGTACACCGCGCTTGCCGCAGGCCTCCAGTATGGGCGCCACGGTCAGCGCCGGGGTGGCAATGATGGCCAGGTCTGGGGTTTCAGGCAGATCGGCCACGCTGGCGAAGCAGGGGCGATCCAGCAGGGTCTGGTACTTGGGATTGATTGGATAAACCTGGCCCTGAAAATCGGCCGCCAGCATGTTGCGAAAGATCACCCCAGCAACCGATTCCTCACGGCTGCTAGCGCCGAAAACGGCGACTGAACGGGGATTGAATAGCGGAAATAGATAGTGCTGACTCATGGCTTTGCTCCGACAATGACAGGGAAACGCGCCCTCTCATCGCGTCGCTGTAATCTTATGACGAATATCATTACGCCGCCATGAAAGACGCTATATTTCGATGATCCGACGCGAACTTCGTTTCTTATGCACACCGCCTATATCACTCATCCACTTTGCGCCAAACATCTCATCGCCGACTGGCACCCCGAAGCGCCAGCCCGGCTGGCCGCCATCGATGACCGCTTGCACGCCGCCCAGCTCTTCGACTACCTCTGCCATTTCCACCACCCGCCCCTGGCCACCAAGGAACAGTTGAGCCGGGTGCATGACCTGACTTATATCGACCACATCTTCGCATCCGCCCCGACCGAACCCGGCCACTATGAGCTGGACCCGGACACGGCGATGAATGAACACAGCCTAGCCGCCGCCCTGCACGCCGCTGGGGCCGCCGTCCGGGCGGTCGACAAGGTCATGGCCAGCAAGGTGCAAAACGCCTTCTGCGCCATTCGACCGCCTGGCCACCACGCCACCCGCAATCAGGCCATGGGCTTCTGCATCTTCAACAACGTCGCCGTCGCCGCCGCCCACGCCCTGGTCGAACACGGCCTCAAGCGTGTCGCCATCGTCGATTTTGACGTCCATCACGGTAACGGCACCGAAGACATCTTTCAGGCCGACGAGCGGGTGCTGCTCTGCTCAACCTTTCAGCACCCCTTCTACCCATACTCCGGTGCCGACACGGTCAGCGACCATATCATCAACGTTCCGCTACCCGCCGGCACCACCGGCCGCGCCTACCGCGCCGCCTTCGAGGCCCGCATCCTGCCCGCGCTGGACGCCTTCAAGCCGGAAATGATTTTATTTTCGGCCGGTTTCGACAGCCACCGTGAAGATGATATGGGCCAGTTCGGCCTGGTCGAAGCGGACTTCATCTGGATCACTGAAACGGTCATGGATATCGCCGCCCGACACGCCGACAAGCGCATCGTTTCAGTCCTGGAGGGCGGTTATGACTTGAACTCGCTGGGCCGCAGCGTGGCGGCGCATATCAAGACGCTGGCCGGGTTATAGGGTTTTACTTCGCGGTGTCCGGCGCCGGGGTCAGCTTGTGCTCGACCGCGAACACCGCTGCTTCGACGCGTGAGGAAAGATTAAGCTTGGCCAGGATGTGACGGACATGCAGCTTGACCGTGTCGTAACTGATGTCGAGCTGGCGAGCGATGGCCTTGTTGCTTTCGCCCTTGGCCAGATGGGCGAGGATTTCCCGCTCCCGCTGGGTAAGGCTGTTGAGCAGCGAATCAGCACTGCTGGTCTTGTTGTCTAGCAGGCTGATGAGCTTAGCGGTCATGGCTGGTGCGACCACGGTTTCACCCTTCACCGCGCGCTGAATGGCATCTTCCACATCATCCGGTTCCATGCTTTTCAGCAGGTAGCCATTGGCGCCGGCGCGCAGGGCGCGGGCCAGGTTTTCTTCAGCCTCGCTGACGGTGAGGATGATGATGGGCAGGGTGAAACCGCTGGCCTTCAATTGCTGCATCAAGCTGATGCCATCGGTGCCGGGCATGTTGAGATCGAGTATCAAGGCATCCGGGCTGTGTTCGCGCAACAGTCTCTGCACCTCGGTCGGGTCGCCGGTCATGGCGGCCACGCTGACCAGGCCGTCACGCTCTAATAATTCGGCCAGGCCCTTGCGAAACAAGGTGTGGTCGTCCACCAGGATGATGCGCGGTTGGCTCATGCGGCAAGGTCTCCCGGGTTGTCAGTCAATCGGGCCGGGAAGGTGAGCCGGATGATCGTGCCGCCGGCCGGCCGACTTTCAATCGACAGCTTGCCGTTCAGTCTAGCGGCCCGTTCCCGCATGATGGTCAGGCCGAAGCTCTTGCCAATGCTGACCGCCGGGCCGCTGTGCAAACCCACGCCATCGTCGGCCACGTTGACTATGTACTGACCGTCTTCCAGGTCCAGGGTGACGATGACGTGTCGCGCGCGGGCGTGCTTGCAGATGTTGTAAAGCGATTCCTGGATGATGTGGAAGACCTGGATTTCCTCTTCCGGCATCAGCACCACGTCCTGGGCAATGTTGAGGAAATCGACATCGGCGTTGGCCTTCTTGCGGAAGCTCTCGACCATCTCCCGCAGGGCCGGCACCAGACCGCGCGGATTGATACGATCGCGGAACTGGGTAATCAGGTTTCTCAATTCAGAGTAGGCCATATCGACCGCTTCCTCGACGTCACCGAGGTAGCGAATAGATTGGCCCTGGTTGCCTTCCATCATGGCATCGTTGAGCACGGCCAGGCGCATCTTGGCGTAGGCCAGGGTCTGAGCCAGCGAATCGTGTATCTGGTTGGCCAGCATGGTGCGCTCGTTCATCAGCGAAATGCGCATGTTCTCGCGGGTTAGACGGGCGTTCTCCAGGGCTATGCCCAAGTGCTCGCTGATCGAATTGAACAGGTAGCTGATGTCCGGCGGCAAGGTCTTGTCACCATCCATGAACAGGTTGTACACGCCCAGCACCCTGCCCTTATGGCGTAGCGGAATGGCATATACCGTCTTGCATTGCAGGGCGAAGTAGAGATGGCGAACCTGCTTGTTGCAGCCGGTCAGCACGCTATCCATCTGGGGCGACTGGGATCGGATCGCCTGGCCGCAGACGCCGCACTCTACCGGCATATAGCGATTCTTATCCTGCAACGCCGGGGACAGGCCGATCGAGCCGACCATGCGCAGGTAGCTGCCGTCCGAGGTCAGCACTCGCACCACACCGGCCTTGCCTTTGGACAGGCGCATCATGATCGCCAGGAAGCGAGTCAGCATCTGATCGACGTTGGCGTCGGCGTTCATGTTGCTGGCGATCTCGGCCAGCGCCTCGACCACCGGCAGGTGGTCCTGGGCGTGCGCATCGTCGGCCAGAACCGGAGTATCGATGTGGGACCTGCCGATTTCGGCGATGGGGATGTTCTGCGGGAGCACGGCGTTAAACCAGAGAAGTCAGCGCCTCATGGTAAGTAGACCGCCCAAGGAATGCAATGACCGCCGAACCATAGTGTCCGGTTAAAGGCGGGCTGCAGCCTACAGGTTGCGCGCTACCTTGCCACCGGCCAGCGGCGGGTTCTTGTCGAAATAGCGTTTGATGCCGCCGGCAATGGCGGCCGCCAGCCGTTCCTGATAGGCCTCGCTCAACAGGCGTTTTTCTTCCGCCGGGTTGGAGATAAAGGCAGTCTCGACCAGGATGGATGGGATGTCTGGCGCCTTGAGTACGGCGAACCCAGCCTGCTCAACATGGCCTCGATGCAGGTCGTTGATGTCGCCCAACTCGCTCAGCACATCACGGCCCAGTTTGAGGCTGTCGGAGATGGTAGCCGTCTGGGTAAGGTCGATCAGGGTCTGTTTCAGGTATTTATCCTTGACGTCGATGTTGACGCCGCCAATCAGGTCGGCCGCGTTTTCACGCTTGGCCAGCCAGCGCGCGGCCACCGAGGTCGCGCCTTTTTCAGACAGTGCGAAAACCGACGAGCCTCTTGCCGCAGTGTTGGGGAAGGCGTCGGCATGAATGGAAACAAACAGGTCGGCCTGCGCCTTACGGGCCTTTGCTACCCGCTCGAACAATGGGATGAAGTAATCGCCGTCGCGGGTCAGCACCGCGCGCATGTTCTCCATCTTGTCGATATGCGCCTTGAGCCGGCGGGCGACATCCAGCGTGACATCCTTCTCATGCGAGCCGTTGGCGCCGGTCGCGCCGGGGTCCTCGCCGCCATGGCCGGCATCCAGCGCCACGGTGATAAGTCGAACATAACCAGACCGCCTCGGCTTGTCGCCGCTGGCCGCCTTTTCCTGCCTGATCGGTTTATCGGCCACAACTAGCTTGGGCGCGGGCGCAGGCGAGGCGACCGGCGGCAATGACGGGGCGTGGGCAGCCGTTGCCCTGGACTCGATCTCGACCTCGGTAGCCGACGGTTGACTGACCTGGGCAATCGCCCTCTCCACCGGGCCTTCGGCATTGGCCACCGGACTCTCGGCCGATGGATAGAGATCGATCACCAGACGGTGGCCATACTCGCCCAAAGGCGGAAGGGTGAAGACGTTGGCCTTGACCTCGGCCTTCAACTCGACCACCACGCGGGTCACGCCGGGGGCATTGAGTCCCGAACGCAGGTTGGCAATCAACGGGTCTTGAGTAGCGACCTGACCGCTGGCCGCCTGCAACACCGGGCCGTTATCCACCCCGGTCAGGTCCAGTACCAGACGGTCAGGATTCTTCAGGCTGAAAACCTTGTATTGCGGAGAATTAGATAATTCCAGGGTGATGCGGCTGTAATCCGGTGCAGGCCACAGGCGCACGGCCTTGACGGCCACGCCGGCCAGGGCCGGCCAAGGACAGGCCAGGGCTAGAATCAACCCAGCAAGTACGACTCCATGACCTTTCGCGCGCATCGCCTGCCCTCCTCCGTATTGCCGGACAGCCGCGCCAGGCGACCCTCTCCGGCCAGGTCCAGGCGAATCGTCAGGTCTGGCTCGGGCAACATGCCCGCCGCCTTTTCCGGCCATTCCACCAGACCTATCGATCGAGCGTTGAAGTACTCCTGAAAGCCTGACTCCTGCCACTCGATCGGATCCGCGAACCGATATAAATCAAAGTGATATAGATTAAAGCTAGAAAATGGATAAATTTCAAGCAGTGTATAGGTCGGACTCTTCACGCGTCCGAAAAAATTCAGGCCGCGCAACAGTCCGCGGGTCAGGGTGGTCTTGCCGGCGCCCAGGTCGCCGGACAGCCAGATCGTCATCCCCGGCTGCACTGCCGAGGCCAGGCGACGACCGAGATCAAGCGTAGCGTGCTCATCCAGCAGTGGCAGATCGATAATCTGGCTATCATCTCGAACATGATGCATGACGGCGCTCTCCAAAACACGCAACAACTCAAACAGGCGATCCGGCTATGGGGCCGGGAGATGGGCCTTTCCGCCATCGCCTTCGCCGCGCCGGAACTGGGCGCGGCCGGCGCCGGGCTTGCCGACTGGCTGGCGCAAGGCCTGCATGGCGAGATGGATTATATGGCCCGCAACACCGAGAAACGCGAGCACCCAACCGAATTGGTAGCGGGCACCCAGTCGATCATCGTCACCCGGCTGGACTATCTACCGCCTGACCTGCCCGATGGCGGGCCGGACAGCGCGCGCATCTCGCGCTACGCCATGGGCCGGGACTATCACAAGACCGTGCGTCAGCGCCTGCAAAGACTAGCGGAGCGGATCGAATCGGCGGTCGGGCCATTCGGCTACCGCGCCTTCGCCGACAGCGCACCGGTCATGGAGGTGGAATTGGCCCGCCTGGCCGGCCTGGGCTGGCGCGGCAAACACACCCTGCTGTTGTCACGCTCGGGCTCCTGGTTCTTCCTGGGCGAGTTGTTCACCACCTTGCCGTTGCCGCCCGACGCGCCGCTGGAAGGCCATTGCGGCCACTGTGATGCCTGCCTGAAAAGCTGCCCGACCGCAGCCTTCATCGGGCCTTACCTGCTCGATGCGCGGCGCTGCATCTCCTACCTCACCATCGAGCACGCCGGCCCCATCCCCAAAGAACTGCGGCCGATGCTGGGCGCACGCATCTACGGCTGCGACGACTGCCAACTGGCCTGTCCCTGGAACCGTTTTGCCCGACCTGGCGAACTACCGGACTTCCTGCCCCGGAACGGCCTGGACCATAGCCGACTTGCCGACCTGTTCGCCTGGACCGAGAGCGAATTCAACGACCGCCTGGCCGGCTCGCCGATCCGCCGCATCGGCCATGAACGCTGGTTGCGCAACATCGCCGTGGCCCTCGGCAATACACCGCCCAACCCGCAAGCTGTCGCGGCCCTGGAGGCCCGCCGCGAGCACGCTTCGGCCATCGTCCGGGAGCATGTCGCCTGGGCCATCGAACGGCACAGGGCCGCCGCAACCGCGTGATTCAGGTTCATCTCGGCGGCATTACCTGCAAGAATGGCGGCTCGTTAGCACACTAGGCAAAACTGCTCCATGCATCTCGACCCACAAAATTCCATCGGCGTATTCGATTCCGGCGTCGGCGGCCTGACCGTCGTGCGCGCCCTGATGGAGCGCCTGCCGTTCGAACACATCCATTATTTCGGCGACACCGCCCGCGTGCCGTATGGCGTCAAATCGGTGGAGACCATCGGCCATTACACCACCCAGATCGCCGAATTCCTGCTGGAAAAACAGGTCAAGCTGTTAATCATCGCCTGCAACACCATGGCCGCCGTATCGTCGCAAGTGGTGCGGGACCTGTCGCCGGCGCCGGTGCTGGACGTGATCGAGGCGGGTGCGCTGAATGCCCTGGCTGCGACACGAAGCCGCCGCATCGGGGTCATCGGCACCCCGACCACCGTCAATAGCAACGCCTATGGCCGCGCCATACACCAGGTCGAACCGAATGCACGCGTCGTTTCCCAGGCTTGCGCCCTGTTCGTGCCCCTGGTGGAGGAAGGCTGGCTGGATCACCCGGTCACCCGCTTGACCGCCCAGGAATACCTCAAGCCGGTGCTGGCGGAAAAGATCGATACCCTGGTCCTCGGTTGCACCCATTACCCGCTCTTGAAACCACTATTGAGCGAAGTGGCCGGCCCCGATGTCGTCCTGGTCGACTCGGCCGAAGCCATGGCCGAACGCACGGCGGCCCTGTTGACCGACCTGAATCTGCATACCGCCTCGCGGACGCCGGCGGAGTATCACTTCTGGGTTACCGATGTGCCCTTGCGCTTCCAGGCCATCGGCGAGCGCTTTCTGGGCCGTTCGTTGAGCAATGTCCACGTCGTAAAGTGGTGAGCTGCGAGACGGTATTGATGCTGAGGCAATCGACCGATTGAGAACTTGTTGGCGGAGTGGACGGGACTCGAACCCGCGACCCCCGGCGTGACAGGCCGGTATTCTAACCAACTGAACTACCACTCCAATACTGCGAACCGCTTGCCGCGCCAGGCGGCACGGAGTCGCGCATTATACCGTCGGACAGGCAATATGCAAGCGCACTCCGCCCGACCTGGTGGTAACGATTTTCAGGATGATACTGACCGGCTGCCGCGCAGCGCCCAGAGCGGCAGCAACACGGCGGCGATCAAGGCGCAAGCGGCGGAAAAGGCAAATGCGCTTGGCGCGCCGGCTTGCTGGTAAATGAGGCCAAACAGCAACGAGGCGGGCAGCAGCATCACCCCCGTCGTCAGGTTGAACCAACCGTACGCTGTGCCGAGCATGTTTTTCGGCGCAAGGTCGGCCACCAAGGCCTTTTCACTGCCTTCGGTCGCAGCCAAAAACAGCCCGTAAAAGGCGAACAATGGCCACAGCAGCAAGGTATGAAAGCCATTCAGCCCCATAGCCAGATAGAACAGGCCATATACCGCCCAGCCAACCAGGATCAGCCGCGTCCGGCCCAGGCGGTCGGACAGGGCGGACAGCGGCGTGGACAACAGCATCGCTACCGCCGAGGTCAGCGCCCACAACAGCGGCACCTGGTAATCGGCCAGGCCCAGTTCCTTGGCCCGCAGGAGTAGGAACATGTTGGACGAATTACCCAGGGTGAACAGGGCCAGCACCAGCAGGTAACGCTTGTAAGCGGGGGGGAAGCCGGCCATCCGCCAGGAGAAGGGCCGGCGCTCAGCCATCGGTACGGTTGGCGGTTCCTTGATCGCCAAGGCCAGAGCGACGGTCATCATGCCCGGCACGATAGCCCACAGAAACACGTCCTTGATCGCCACCCCTCTGGCCAGCAGCCAGGCGGCCAGCAGCGGTCCAATCACCGCCCCGGCGTTATCCATGGCGCGGTGCAGGCCGAAGGCCAGGCCCCGGCGGTCGTCACTCACAGCGCCAGCCAGCAGTGCGTCACGCGGCGAGGTACGTAGACCCTTACCGACCCGGTCGGCAAAGCGCAGCACCAGCACCATGGGCCAGCTCGACGCCAGGTAAAACAGCGGCCGGGACAGGGCCGCCAGGCCATAGCCGCCTGCCACCCAGCCCTTGGCGTGACCTCGGCGATCCATGACCACGCCGGAAAAGAGCTTCAGCAGGCTGGCGGTGGCCTCGGCGATGCCCTCGATCAGGCCGAGCGCCTTCGGGCCGGCCATCAGCACCGAGGCCAGAAACAGCGGCACCAGTGGATAAACCAGTTCGCTGGTGCTGTCATTGAACAGGCTCACCAGGCCGAGCAGCCAGACGGTACGAGGCAGGGAAAGGAGTTTTTCGATCATATTCGCTCAGGGGGACGGTTACAGGGTGGGTTTCAATGTAGCGGTGTAGGCCAGGAAACTGTCGTCCATCGCCTGGGTCTTGCTCCACAGGTAGGGGAAATGTCCATAGTGCATCAACGATAACTGCTCTCCCGCCGTCGCCACGTCCGCGCCCCGCGACAGTCGATACAGCGCTGAGACCAGGCCGGTGCGATCCGATCCCGCCTGACAATGGACCAGCACCGGTTTCGGCGCCGTGCTCAGGATGGCCAGGATTTCTTGCATTTGCCTGACTGTGACCGGATTCTCGGCCGAGATGGGGTAATCGAAATGGGCTACGCCATCGGCTGCGCTGGTCACGACCTCGCCGTCGTACCAGGGCGTGCCAGTGTTATTGCCGCGCAGATTGAGGACCGAGCGGATGCCATAGCGCTTGACCACCCGATCCAGCTCTGCCGGATCGAGCTGGGCCGAACGGTAAAACCGACCCGCCTCCACCTCATGGAAATTGCCGCCGGCCTGCCAATAGGCATACAGACCACCGCCGGTGGCCAGAACCAGTGCGGCCAGGGTGCCGCAGATAAATGCGGCCTGTCGGAAGCGACGCCGCGAAATCAACTGCATAGCCCACTCCTGTCTGAGGGCGTGTGAAAGAAAGGTGTCTCAAGCACGCGGACGCACCACCGTCACCGCGCAGGGCGCGTAGGCGATCACCTGGCGCGCCACCGAGCCGATCAGCCAGCGCTCGAACAGGCCATGGCCGCGATGGCCGACCACGATGTGGTCGATGCCGTGGTCCTCGGCGTAGAGCACGATGGTCTCGGCCGGGTGGCCGACCTTGACCTCGAAATGCGCCTTCAGCGCGCCGGTCCGGGACTTGAGCGGTTGCAGGGTGTGGGCATGGTGGCGGCGCGATTGTTCGATCACCGCTTCGGTCTCCACCTCATCGCCGAACTCCGGTGGACGGGCCACCGCCAGTACGTGCAATTCCGCGCCGTACTTGCCGGCCAGGTCGAGAGCGAAGTCGAAGGCGGCGCGGGCCGAGTCGGAGCCGTCGTAGGCGATAAGCAGTTTCTGGATCATGGCGATTCTCCTGATGAGCGTGGTAATGGGTCGGCCAGGGGGTCAAGGCCGATCGAGGTGAGATGGGTGCTCAGGCGGATTTGCAACCGATTCATCATAAGTCCGACAGGCTCCTCGCTTCCAGTACCGCGATGCGCCCCAGCCCCTCGGCCAGTTCCCGCTGCCGGGAAGCGGTCTCGCTTTCGCCGCGCTGGCGTAGTGCTCGGCCCTGGCCGATGGCGGTCTCGATGCCGGCGAGAGTGGCTTCGATGCGATCGAGCATCTCACGGCGGAAGTCGCGCACGCTCGCCTTGATGCGTTCCTCGAAATCGTGGCGCAGCCGGCCGGCCTGGCGCAGAGGGATGGGATGGCTGACGAAAGCGGGCAGCAGGCCAGCCCCCAGCAGCGCGTTGATGAGGCTACTCTTGCAGCGCTTGAATTCGCCTGCCACCACCAGATTGAAGGCGTGTTGCGCCAGCTTGCCGCGCAAGTCGGCCAGTGGTGCCTGCGGCACGCCCGGAATGGCCGCAGCCGCCTCCACCAAGGCGCCCACGGCGGCGGGCGAGGCGTCAGGCGGTTCCGTGTGCATCCTTGTCCTCGCGCGGCAGCAAATGTCTCGGCAGGAAGAAGGCGTTGGCGATCAGGGTCGGCACCACCGCGCTGCCGATCACCGCCGCCACCAACGCGGAATACTGGGCCTGATCGACGATCTGGTGACTCAAGCCGAACAGGGCCGAGATGGTGCCGAAGGTCAGCCCGGTGGACATCAACAGCGTGGTGTACATGCCTTCCTGTTTCGGCGAACCGTAGCCGCGTGCCACCGGATAGACGCTCGCCATCTTGGTCGCCATCTTCGCCAGCAGCAGCGCGACGAAGGCCAGGGGTGCCGCCACCAAGGCCGGCAGCGACACCAGCGAGCCGGCGCGGATGAAGTAGAACGGGGTCAGCAGGCCGAAGGTCAGCGTGCGCAGGCGGCGAACGAGGGCGTGGTCCTTGCCCACCGTGCCGGCCAGCACCATACCCAGCAGATAGGCCGGCAACACCGCTTCACTGTCCGCCCAGGTGGCCAGCGCGCCCATGGCGAACAGGCAGAACATCAATAGCTTCGCTTCCAGTTCCGACGGCCGCCCGCCATAGCGGCGGAAGAAATGCGGGATCAGACGCGGCAGGATGACCGCCGCGAGCACGCCGACGCCGAGGAAGATCAGCGTCCTGTAAGTGAACGGGGCAAAGATCAGGCCCAAGGCGATCACCGTGACCAGGTCGGTGATGAAGCAGGCGGCCAGCACGGTCTTGCCGTAGTCGGTGGCGTTCAGCCCGAACTCCAGCATCACCGCGTAGACCACCGCCACCGAGGTGGTGGACATGGCGATGCCGGCCAGCCAGCTCGCTTCCACGCTCCAGCCCAGGCCACAGCGGGCCAGTGCGGCACAACCGATAAAAGGGGCGATGAAGCTAACCAGGCCGATGGCCGTGGCCTGTTTCCACTGCTTGCGAAACACGGCGGGGTCGAGCTCCGCACCAGCCAAAAAGGTCAGCAGGATCGCCCCGCCCCGGCCAGGAACTTGATCCAGCTCGCATCCCCCGCCAGGATGGCGCTGCCCAGCAGCGCGCCAATGAATAACTGGGCGATGGTGCCGACGACGATCTCGGACAAGGCGGTAGCCACCCGCAGCCAGATCGACAGCATTGAGGCCAGTAGGGCCAGCCCCAGCCACAGCGCAGCCTGGGTCCAGATTTCGGTCATGGCGCGGGTTCCTCGGGCGGCTCCTCCACGTCCGGATTCACCACCCCGAAGCGGGCCGGGATGTGGGCGTAGAAAACCCGGACCTTCTCCCTGTGCAGCAGCTCCAGCAGCCGGGCCGATTCCTCCTCGCTGACGGTGAACTCTACCTCTACCGGCAGATTGCCGGCCAACTCGAAGAAGTGATCTTCCTGCAGATGATGGTGGTGGCCGAAGCCGGCCATGGCGCGGAATGCGGTGCCGCCCCGGATACCCAGCTTATTGGCCTGGTCCAGCAGCCATTCCCAGGCCAGGCGGCCGTGGCAGCGCTGGTTCTCATGCAGATAAAACCTGATAAAACAGCCTTCCATGTCGACTCCTTATTTAACGAAACTCACGTCGCCCATAGGGCGGGCCATGCCCGCCGCAACGGCACCGGGTGAACAGCGACCATGGGCCGCCCTATGGCATTTCATGATTTGGGGAGGCGATGCGCCATGATGGTTAGACATCACGCGGCGTGCCGCGCCCAGGCCACAGTGGCGATGCCGGCGAAGGTCATCAAGATCGCCCCCAACACATGCCCGGCGACTGCGACCAGCGCCCAGGAGGGTCGGCCCTGCTGCAACAGGGTGGCGATCTCGGCGGAAAAGGTGGAGAAGGTGGTCAACCCACCGCAAAAGCCGGTAATGACCAGCAAGCGCCATTCCGGCGCCAGGCCCGGCAGTGCACTGAAAAAAGCGATGGCCAGACCAATGACGTAGCCGCCGATCAGGTTGGCAGCCAGTGTGCCGGGGGGAATGGTGGGGAAGAGCGCGTTGAGCTTGAGGCCCAACAGCCAGCGCAACAGCGCGCCAAGCGCGGCGCCGAGGGCGATGGCGAAGATGGATTTCCACATGCATCTGTCCTTGAAAAGTCACATTCCACAGACAGTGCATGAAAATGCCTACACCGCCCGTGCCGGGTTCGCGTAGGCATCATCAGCCGGGAACCCAGGCGGTTATTAGGAGGTATGCCATCTCCTGCTTTGAATTATCCCATGTTCTCGGACGGCATGGAAAGGCTGGCTGGCGTAGTCCGCGCAGACTACGAAATTTATAGCAGGAACCGATTATTGGGGGGTATTTCGAAAATGCCAAGGGCCCACATAAATGCAGGCCCTTGGTCTATTTGGTGCGCCCGGCAGGATTCGAACCCACGACCCCTTGGTTCGTAGCCAAGTACTCTATCCAACTGAGCTACGGGCGCTTCTTGAGGCGCGAATTATACGGACGGCATCTGCCCTTGCCAAGCCGGAATCGCACCCCTATCAAAAGTACGGCTGATTTATCCTGAATCCCACGGCACATAGAAAGCCCCTGCGCTACCAGGGTAATTGGCGGAGACGGAGAGATTCGAACTCTCGGTCCAGTTTTTCACCGGACTCTCCCTTAGCAGGGGAGTGCCTTAAGCCTCTCGGCCACGTCTCCAAACTTTGCCCGATGGAGGCCGGGCTAAAGGGGCGGCAAGGATAACCGCGCGGCCGCTAAAAATCAACGTAAAGTCAGGCTGAGGCCGGTTCCTTGTCCAGTTCGAAGGCCTGGTGCAGCGCGCGAACCGCCAGTTCCATGTACTTGTCTTCCACGACCACTGAAATCTTGATCTCGGAGGTGGAGATCATCTGGATATTAATGTTCTCGGCGGCCAAAGCCTTGAACATCTTGCTGGCGATACCAGCGTGGGTGCGCATTCCGACACCAACGATGGAGACCTTGGCGATCTTGTCGGCGCCGATCACCTCGCGGGCGCCGATGGCGCCTTTGACTATTTCGAGGACGTCCATCGCCTTCTTCATCTCGCTGCGCTGAACCGTGAAGGAGAAGTCGGTAGTGCCGTCATGGCCAACATTCTGGACGATCATGTCGACATCGATGTTGGCATCGGCGATGGGCGCCAGGATCAGGCCAGCGACGCCGGGTTTGTCGGGCACGCCCAGGATAGTGAGTTTGGCTTCATCGCGGTTGAAGGCGATGCCGGAGATGACCGGTTGTTCCATGGAATTCTCCTCGAAAGTAATCAGTGTGCCTTCGCCTTCGTCTTCAAAGCTGGAGAGCACCCGCAGTTTGATATGGTATTTGCCGGCGAATTCGACCGCCCGGATTTGCAACACCTTGGAGCCCAGACTGGCCAGTTCCAGCATCTCTTCGAAGGTGATGGTGTCGAGCTTGCGGGCCTCGGGCACGATGCGCGGGTCGGTGGTATAGACGCCGTCGACATCGGTATATATCTGGCATTCGTCGGCCTTGAGCGCCGCCGCCAGCGCCACGCCGGTGGTGTCGGAGCCACCCCGTCCCAGAGTGGTGATGTTGTTGTCGGCGTCGATGCCCTGGAAGCCGGCGACCACGACCACATGGCCGCTGTTCAGGTCGGCCCGCATGGCCTGGTCGTCGATGTGCTCGATGCGGGCCTTGGTGTAGGCGTTATCGGTGCGCAGCGGCACTTGCCAGCCGGTATAGCTCTTGGCCTTCAGCCCCAGGTCCTTGATCGCCATGGCCAGCAGGGCGATGGTGACCTGCTCGCCGGTAGAGACGATGACATCCAGCTCACGCGGATCGGGGTCTTTGTTGATTTCCTTGGCCAGGGCGATCAGCCGGTTGGTCTCGCCGGAGATGGCCGAAACCACGACCACGACCTGGTGGCCAAGCATCTTGAATTTGGCGACCCGCTCCGCCACGTTGCGGATGCGCTCGACCGAGCCGACCGAGGTGCCGCCGTACTTCTGCACGATGAGTGCCATGATTTCCTGTTTAAACGCTTGAAAAGCCCGACATTTTACAGAACTTGGCCGCGGCGTGAAGGTTGAAACTTTCTCGCTTACACCGTAGTCTTACGGCTGTTATCAACCCGAGTAAAAAAGCCAAGGGCTATGCAACCTCAATTCGACACCACCACGTATAACGCCCCTGTTGCCATCGGCGCTGGCCAGAACAAGGTTCTGCGCAATACCTACATGCTGCTGGGCCTATCCATGGTACCGACGGTAGTAGGCGCTTTGATCGGCATGAGCATGAACTTCGCCTTCATGGCCCAACATCCGATCATGTACTCGTTGGGCGCCTTCGCCGTGATGATGGGGCTATTCTTTGCCATTCAGGCCAACCGCGACAGCAGTATGGGCGTGGTCTTGCTGCTGGTCCTCACCGGCTTTATGGGTCTGATGCTGGGTCCCATCCTGCAAGTTGCGCTACATCTCAGGAACGGCGGCCAGATCGTCGGCCTGGCGGCCGGTGGCACCGGTGCCATCTTCTTGGCCCTGTCCGCCATTGCCAGCACCGGCAAGCGCGATTTCAGCTTCCTGGGCAAGTTCCTGATGGTCGGCATCATCCTGTTGATCCTCGCCAGCCTGGCCAACATGTTCTTCCAGATTCCGGCCCTGGCTCTGACCCTGTCGGCCGGCGCGGTGCTGCTCTTCTCCGGTTTCATCCTGTTCGACGTGAACCGGATCGTGAACGGCGGCGAGACCAACTACGTCATGGCGACCCTGGCCATTTATCTCGACATCTACAACCTGTTCATCAACCTGTTGCAACTATTGATGGCGCTGATGGGACAACGCGACTGAGTTCGAAAACACCCAACAAAAAAAGCGGCTGCGGCCGCTTTTTTTATGGCCGCTCGAACAGCGCGATGCTTTCAACGTGGGCGGTGTGCGGGAACATGTTGGCCACGCCGGCGGCCTTGAGTGTGTAGCCCTTGGTGTTGACCAGAACGCTGGCATCGCGGGCCAGGGTGGCCGGGTTGCAGGAGACATAGACGATACGGCTTGGACCGCTGCCATCCTCCGGCAATGATTTCACCAGTTCGATGGCGCCGTCTCTGGGTGGGTCGACCAACCATTTGTCGAAGCGGCCTAGGGCGGCGAGGATTTCCGGGGCCATCTCGAACAGGTTCATGACCTGATAGCGGGTGAGGTTGTCGAGGCCATTCAGCCGGGCATTTTCCAGCGCCCGGCTGACCAAACTCTGGCTGCCTTCGATGCCCAACACCTCGGCGCCGCGACGGGCGATGGGTAGGGTAAAGTTACCCAGACCGCAAAAAAAATCAGCCACCTTTTCGCCCGGCTTCGGCGCCAGCATATGGATGGCGCGGCGCACCAGCATCCGGTTGACGCCGTGGTTGACCTGGGTGAATTCGGTCGGTTTGAACGGCATGGTCAGGTTGAATTCCGGCAGGCTATAGCTCAAGGCCGGGCCGTCCAGGGGATGGAACGGCTGGACAGTGTCCGGACCTTTGGTTTGCAGCCAGATTTGCACGTCGTGGGCATCGGCGAAGGCGCGCACACTGGCTTCGTCCTCAAGCGTCAGCGGCGCCAGGATGCGCAATACCAGCACCGCGACCGTATCACCGACAGCGACCTCGATCTGCGGCAACTGGTCGCGTATGGTCAAACTGGCGACCAGCTCGCGCATGGCGGGTAATAATTTACCGATCTTCGGCGTCAACACCGCGCAGCCCAGCATATCGGCGACATAGCGGCTCTTGCGTTCGTGAAAGCCGACCAGCACGGCGCTCTTCTTGGCTACGTTGCGCACCGACAGCCGCGCCTTGGTGCGGTAGCCCCAGGTCGGGCCGTGGATAGGGGCCAGCATGGTTTCCGGTTGCACCTTGCCGAGGTGCGCAAAACAGTCCTCCAGGACCCGCTGCTTGACCGCAACCTGAGCCGCCTCGTCCAGGTGTTGGTGGCTGCAACCGCCGCAGCGGTCGAACCACTGACAGCCGGGCGTCACCCGGTAGGGACTGGCCTTGACGATACGCTGGACCTGAGCCTGTTCGTAGCTGTCCTTCTTGCGATAGGGCGAGGCCTCGACGCACTCGCCGGTCAGTGCGCCATCGACGAACACGGCCTTGCCGTCATGATGGGCGACACCCCGGCCTTCATGGTCCATGGATTCGATGAACAACGGGTAATTCATGCCGACCAGGCCCCGAGAAATTGCTGCCAATGGGGCGCGTCGATGCCGGTCAGTGTGTCGCGCACCAAGGCGATCTCGCGTTCGTATTGCTCGCGGGTAAGCGCGCCGCGCATGAGCTGGAAGCGCAGGAAGACCAGATAGGTATTTGCCACGTCGGTCTCGCAATAGTCGCGGATGTCAGTGGCCTGGCCGGCCTGGTAGGCGTCCCAGACCTTGCCGCCGTCCATGCCCAGCTTGCCGGGAAAACCAAGCAGCTTGGCGAAGTCATCGAGGCCGACATAGGCGCGCGGCTGGTAGAGGGCCAACAGGTCCATCAGGTCGAGGTGGCGGTTGTGGTAACGGCTGATGTAGTTGTTCCACTTGAAGTCGCGGTCGTCCTCACCCTGATCCCAGTAGCGCGGGGCGGCGACGCCGTGCAGCATGGCCCGGTAATGCAGCACCGGCAGGTCGAAGCCGCCGCCGTTCCAGGACACGATCTGAGGCGTGTATTTTTCGATACCGTCGAAGAAGCGGCGGACGATCTCGGCCTCGTCCATATCCGGCTCGGACAGGGAGAAGATGCGGAAGCGGTCGCCTTCGCGCAAGGCGCAAGAGATGGTGACGATGCGTTGCAGATGCAGCGGCATGAAGTCGGAGCCGCCAGTCTGCTGGCGGCGCATGAGCATGGCCATGTCGGCCACCTCGCGGTCGTCGGATTCGGGGCCTATGCCATGCAGACGGCGGATGCCAGCGATGTCAGGGATGGTTTCGAGGTCGAAGGTCAGGACTGGATTCATGGTGATTTCTGCGGCGTACAATGGCTGCCATTCTACCTTTTCCGGAATCCGGCACCGATGCAGCCTCGCTGGCAGATCGCGACCGACGATAACGACTGGCTGGCCAGGGCGCTCGCTTTTGTTGCCCGGGCCGAGGCCGAGGCGCTGGCGGCGCGGGGCGAATTCCACATCACTCTGGCCGGCGGCGGAACGCCCAAACGGCTTTATCAAGCCCTGGCCGACGAGGCCCACGACTGGTCCCGCTGGCAGGTTTGGTACGGTGACGAACGTTGTTTGCCGGCGACCGATCCAGAGCGCAATTCGCAGATGGCCGAGGCAGTCTGGTTGCGCCTCGTGAACCTGCCTGGAGCGAATAACCACCCCATCCCCGCCGAATTGGGCGCCATTGCGGCAGCGGCGGCCTACGACCGGCAACTACGAGCCGTGCCAACATTCGATCTGGTATTGCTGGGCCTGGGCGAGGATGGTCACACCGCCAGTCTGTTCCCCGGTCATGACTGGGGAACCGGGCCGAGTGCACCGGCGGCCTTACCGGTATTCGCGGCCCCCAAGCCGCCATCGCAACGGGTCAGCCTGTCGGCCCGCCGCCTGGACGATGCACGCCAAGTATTGTTTCTGGTGCTGGGGTCCAGTAAACGGGATACCGTGGCGAACTGGCGTCGGGGCGCCGCGCTCCCGGCGGCGGCTATCGCGCCGGCCGCCGGCGTGGACGTGTTGCTGGATCGCGCGGCGCTACCCTGGAATTCGTTCCCGGTCATGGGATAATCAAAAAACCAATCCGGAGCGTGTCGCCATGTTGCGTTTTTTCCTGCTGTTCATAGCCATTCAGATCGTCCTGTTCGGGGGCGAGTTATACGGCCCGGTTCAGGCCAGCCTAGTCATCCCCTGGACAGCGACCCTGGCGCGGATCAGCGCCGGCCTATTGCAAACCTTCGACCCCGATGTCCATGCCTACGGCGTGGTGATTCAAAGTCTGAAGAACGGCTTCGGCGTATCCATCCAACCTGGCTGCAATGGCGTCGAGGCCTGCATCATCCTGATCGCCGCCATGCTGGCCTTCCCGGCGCCATGGAAGTACAAGCTGGCCGGCATCGGCATCGGCATCGCGGCGGTGCAAGGCGTCAACATCGTGCGGGTAATCAGCCTGTTCTACCTGGGGCAATGGAATATGAAGGTGTTCGAGTTCGCCCATCTATACCTCTGGCAGGCCCTCATCATGCTCGACGTGCTGGTCGTCTGGCTGCTCTGGGTGCGCTTTTTGGCCGGCCATTCGCTGTTGCCCAAGTTCAAATCGTGAACCTCAGCCTGCTGGCCGGATTTCTGCTGCGCACAATTCTCTGGCTGCTGCTGTGCCTGTCGTTGTGGTACGCGCTAGCCGGCTTGCTGGCCATGCCGGTGGGCTGGCTGACCGGCGCGCTGGCGCACCTGATCTTCCCGTCCTGGGCCGAAGGCGCGGAACTGAGCGGTACCCATATCGACCTGATGACCAGCCTGCAAATGCCTGCGCAACCTGGGGCGCTGCCAGGTCAGGTGGCCTTGCTGACGCCGGAAGCGGATTACCTTACCTATGGCTATGGCCTGCCGCTCCTGTCAGCGCTGTTTCTGGCCTCGATGCCGCATGGCATGGTTACCAAGATGCTGTTGGCGGCGCTGGCCCTGCTGCCGTTTCAGATCGTCAGCGTGCTGTTCGCCTGGCTCAAGGAGGTCGCCATCGTGGCTGGTCCCGCCGTAGCGGCGCAGACCGGATTCGGCGAGCAGTCGCGGGAAGTCATTGCCCTGGGCTATCAATTCGGCACCTTGGTCCTGCCGACCCTGGCGCCGGTGGTGCTGTGGCTGGCGCTGGACCGCAAACTCATCTCAACCCTGCTGGTAGAGGCCTATCTGGAGCGAGCCAAACCCGACGATCAGGATTGGCCGGCCGGCCATTGAGCAAAGCCGAACTTGCACCGCCGCCGCAGAATAGGCTATACATAAGCATTCGCTAATATTCTGGGGACCAACCATGAGCGCCGACGACAAGCAGGACCTCGCCCAGCGAGCCTACGACAAGGCCATGAAATACGAGCTGGATTACGGCTGTTGTCCGCAGTGCGTGCTGTCGGCAATCCAGGAAACGGTGGGGGTCATCGACGACAGCGTCATCAAGGCCAGCCACGGCTTGTCGGGCGGTGGCGCGCTGTCCGGCGAGGGCGCTTGCGGGGCGCTGACCGGCGGCCTGGTGGCGCTATCCGCCAAGCGTGGCCGGGATCGAGATAAATTGGACAAGGGCCGCTTCATCAACAACTTCAAGAAGGGTCAGGAGCTGGTGGACCGGTTCCGGGCCGAGTTCGGCGGTGTCACCTGCCAGGAGCTGCAACACCAGTTCACCGGCCGCACCTACGACATGTGGCGGGCCGAGGAATACCAGGCCTTCAGCGACGCACGCGGCGAACAATGCGCACGGGCCACGGCCACGGTCACGAAATGGGTGGTGGAGATGTTGTAAGCTGACGGCCCTTTGTCATTACCTCGGGGCGCTCACATGACTAAATACATAGGCATCCTCACCGCCGGCGGCGACAGTCCCGGTCTCAACGCGGCCATTCGGGGCGTCGGCAAGGCGGTGGTGGGCCACTACGGTATGCATCTGGTCGGCTTTCGCGATGGCTTCCGTGGCTTGATGGAAAACCGCACCGCACCGCTGGAAGGCGGTCAGTTGTCCGGCATCCTCACCCTGGGCGGCACGATACTCGGCACCAGCCGGGACAAGCCGCACAAGATGCCGGTCGGCGGCAAGATCAAGGACATGACCGGCGTCATCGTCGAGAACTACCACGCACACGGCCTCGATTGCCTGGTTTGCCTGGGCGGCGGCGGCACCCAGAAGAACGCCCTGCGCCTCAAGGAAGCGGGCCTCAACATCATCACCCTGCCCAAGACCATCGACAACGACGTGGCGATGACCGACATCACCTTCGGCTTCGACACCGCGCTGGGCATTGCCACCGAGGCGGTTGACCGTCTGCACAGCACCGCCCACAGTCATCACCGCATCATCGTGGTCGAGATCATGGGCCACCGGGCCGGCTGGCTGGCCCTGGGCGCGGGCATCGCCGGCGGCGCCGACGTGATCCTGATCCCGGAAATCCCTTATGACGTAGACAGCGTGGCCGCTGCCATCAAGCGCCGCAGCCGGGGCGGCAAGCCCTTCAGCATCGTCGCCGTGGCCGAAGGCGCAATCAGCGTCCAGGAGCAGGCCCGTCAGGCTGCACTGGAAAACAAGAAGGTCAAGAAGGCCAAGGATGCCGATGTGGAAGAACCCGAGATCATCTACGCCGACCGGACCATCAAGCTGGCCCAGCAATTGGAAGCCCTGACCGGCCTGGAGGCGCGGATCACCATCCTCGGCCATCTCCAGCGCGGCGGCGCGCCGTCCGCCGCCGATCGCATCCTGTCCACCCGGCTAGGCACCGCCGCCGCCGACCTAATTGCCGAGGGCCGCTATGGCTTCATGGTCGCCGCTCGGGGCGAAGCCACCGAGGCCGTGCCGCTGGAAGACGTGGCCGGCAAGGTCAAGACCGTACCGATCGACCACCCTTGGGTGGAAAGCGCGCGTCGGGTAGAGACCAACTTCGGTGACTGAGTCCCTACCCTGGCGCGCCCCTGAACTACTCGCGCCAGCCGGTTCGCTGCACATGCTAGACACCGCCTTCGCCTTCGGCGCGACGGCGGTCTACGCGGGCCAGCCGCGCTACTCGCTCAGGGTGCGCAACAACGCCTTCGGCGAGATCGCGGTGCTCGACGAAGGCATCCGCCGCGCCCACGGACTGGGTCATCCGTTTTATCTGGTCTCCAACATCTACCCGCACACCGCCAAGCTGAAGACCTATCTCAAAGACATGGCCCCGGTGATCGCACTCAAACCCGATGCCCTGATCATGTCCGACCCCGGCCTGATCCTGATGGTGCGGGAAAGCTGGCCGGACATGGCAATCCACCTCTCGGTCCAGGCCAACACGGTGAACAGCGCGGCGGTGCGTTTCTGGCAGCGGGCCGGGGTGAGCCGGGTGATCCTGTCGCGCGAGCTGTCGCTGGACGAGATCGCCGCCATTCGCCAGGACTGCCCGGACATGGAACTCGAAGTGTTCGTCCACGGCGCGCTTTGCGTGGCCTATTCCGGCCGCTGCCTGCTGTCTGGCTACTTCAACCACCGCGATCCCAACCAGGGCAGTTGCACCAACTCCTGCCGTTGGCGATACCAGACCCATCCGGCCAGGGTCGATGCCTCGGGCGACGTGTTCGTAATCGAGGAAAACGAGCGTCGCCAGGGCAGCTACATGCCCATCGAGGAGGACGAGCACGGCACCTACATCATGAACTCCAAGGACCTGCGCGCCATCGAGCACATCCAGCGGCTGGTCGAGATCGGCGTCGATTCGCTCAAGATCGAGGGCCGCACCAAGTCACCCTACTACGTGGCGCGCGTCTGTCAGGCCTATCGGCAGGCCATAGCCGATGCCTTAGCCGGCGCCGGGCTGGACCCAAAACTGCTCGGCCATCTCGATGGCCTGGCCAATCGCGGCTATACCGATGGTTTCTTCCAGCGCCATACCCCAGCCGAGTATCAGAACTACCTGCGCGGCCACTCCGAAAGCGGTCGCAGCCTGTATGTCGGCGATATTGTGAGTTACAACCCGACCAGCGGCCTGGTCGAATTCGAGGCCAAGAACAAGCTCAGCGCCGGCGACCACATCGAATTGATCCAACCCGCCGGTCTGCGGGAATTCGTGATCGACGACATGCGCAACGCAGCGGGCGAGCCGATTGCGGTCGTTCCCGGCAGCGGCCACCGCGCCTGGATTGCGCTGCCCCAGGATAGCGTCGGCGCCTTCGTGGCGCGTTATCTGAGTTGATAGGGCGAATGCGCGTCGCCCAATTGCCCTACCGTGCCGATAGCGCCGACCTGTTCGAGGCCATTGCCTGGGAACCCTGGGCGGTCTATCTCGACAGCGGTCGGCCTCATGCCTTGGGCGGACGCTGGGACATCCTGGCCGCCCGGCCTTACGCGACCCTGGTAACACGCGGCGCGGTTACCGAGATTCGCACCCGGACTAGCGTTCGCAGCGAATCCGGCGATCCCTTGAATATCCTGCGCTCGCAACTTGGCGCGGTCGAATCGCACTCCGGGACGGTTCCATTCGCCGGTGGCGCAATCGGCTATTTCGCCTATGACCTGGCGCGGACATTGGGCGACCTGCCGGCCAGTTCCAGAGCCGGTCCGCCAGAAATGGCCGTTGGGCTGTACGACTGGGCGGTGGTCATCGATCATGAAACGCACGTCGCGCAACTGGTTTCCGCCGAACGGGATACCCAAACAGGATGCGATTGGGACCGCTTGGTCGAAGCCTTTTCCCACCCGCCAGAGGCAACGCCGGGCCGCTTCACGACCCGGTCCGCGCCGCTATCCAACCTGACCCGCGCCGGTTATGGCGCGGCCTTCGAGTCGATCAAACGCTACATCGCGGCCGGCGACTGCTACCAGATCAACCTGACCCAACGCTATACGGCTCAGGTCGGCGGCAGCCGCTGGGCGCTGTACCGCGCCTTGCGCCAGCTCAACCCGGCGCCTTTTTCAGCCTATCTCAACCATCCCGAGGTTCAGGTGTTATCGACCTCACCGGAACGCTTCATCGAGCTACGCGGCAACCGGGTCACCACCCGACCAATCAAGGGCACCCGGCCGCGCGACCCGGATCCCCAATGCGATCGCGCACTGGCCAAGGCGTTGGCCGAGAGCGACAAGGACCGGGCGGAGAACCTGATGATCGTCGACCTGCTACGCAACGACCTGGGCAAGGTCTGCCAAACCGGTTCCGTGGCCGTCCCCGACCTGTTCGCGGTGGAGAGCTTCGCTCAAGTGCATCACTTGGTGAGTACCGTCAGCGGCCGTTTGCGGCCCAATAGCGATGCCATCGACCTGTTGCGGGCGACCTTCCCTGGCGGCTCGATCACCGGCGCGCCCAAGCGGCGGGCCATGGCCATCATCGACGAGATGGAACCCGATCCGCGTGGCCTCTACTGCGGCGCCATCGGCTATATTGGCGGCAATGGCGACATGGACACCAACATCGCCATCCGCACCCTGGTCAGCGAGGGCAAGACGGTCAGCTTTGGCGTCGGCGGCGGCATTGTGGCCGACTCCGAAGTCGATTCGGAATATCAGGAATGTCTGGACAAGGCCGCGCCGCTATTGCGCGTGCTCGGGTAAAATAGCGCCCCTTGGAAGCGTGGCAGAGCGGTTGAATGCACCGGTCTTGAAAACCGGCGAGGGTTTACGCCCTCCGTGAGTTCGAATCTCACCGCTTCCGCCAGATAGCTGAGTTTAGAGCGAACCGTGCGGTTGACTCACATGGGTCTTGTCGAACGCATCCTGGCAAGCCACGCAGCGCAACGCGCCCGGGTTGGCGGTCAGGCGGGCCAAAGGAATGGCGCTGCCGCAATCCTGGCAAACGCCAAAATCGGGGCTATCCAGACGCCTCGCTGCCGTCTCCAGTTCCCGCCACTGCTTGACTTCAATGTCGAGTCGTGCCGAGGCGACATCGGCCAACGACGATGCCAATGCCTCGTCGCTGCTATCGCCCGCCGAGCGACCGAGAATGGCGGCGAACTGATTTTGCTCGCTCTCCGACAAACCAGCCCGAATATACTCTGCCAACGCCTGCCGCTGCCGGTCCAGGGCATCACGCACTATTTGCAGTTGCTGTTTTGAATACGTGGACATGTCATTTTCCGATGCTAGGTTTGGACATCCAAAAGAGATTCTTGATGAATCCACCAAGTCTCATTATGGCCTGGACGGCGTCCGCTTCAAGACGAATTTACCAAGGCGTCACGAATAGACCCAGCATAAGATTCGCGTCACTCCTAGTCGCCCGGTTTCATTGTTCCTTTACCTTTCATGCGCCCAGATAATCATTACGTGACTGCCCTGATCCTGTTCGGCCTGACCGAACTGGTCCTGGCTGTCTGGTCGATGAGCGGAGATTGGGCTGGTCGGGGCGGCCTGCGCACGGTCTTGATCGCGGCGCTAATACTGGGGCCCATTCTGGCCTTGGTCATCGTCTATCTGCTCCGAGCCAGTCGCCGCCGCCGGGACCGACTGGAACGTTCGGAGCAACGCGCCGATCTCGCCCTGGAATGTGCCCGGATGGCCTATTGGGATGTCGATATCGCCACCGGCAAGGGGGCTGTGAACGCTCGTTGGCATGAGCTGCTCGGCACCGTGCCGGAACAGGTCGGTGACCGCATCCACAATACCTGGGTCGCCATGCTGCACCCCGACGACCGGCAACGAGTACTGGAGGTCGGCCGGCGCTACAAACAAGGCGAAATAGCCGGGTACGAAGTCGAATATCGCAGCATCACCGGCCAGGGCGAAACCCGCTGGTTCGCCTCCAAGGGCATGATGGTCGGCCATGGCACTGAACGCTCGCCCCAACGCATGGTCGGTGTATTTCAGGACATCACCGAACGCAAACAGGTCGAAGTCGACCTACGTCATGCCAAAGATGAAGCGGAGACGGCTAACCGGGTCAAGTCGGAATTGCTGGCCAACGTCTCTGGCCATATCCGCGCCCCCATGAACGGCATCCTCGAACTAACCAGAACGCTGCTTAACAGCCCGCTGGGCAGCCTGCAACACACCCAGATCGGTATCCTCAAGGAATCGTCCGAGTCGTTGCTGGAGATCATCGACGACCTTCTGGATTTCGCCAAGATCGAGGCCGGCAGTCTGAGTTTGGCGCCCAAGCCCACAGCCGTTAGAGAAATCGTCCGGCTGACCCTGCAACCGCTCTATCCGTTGACCCAGGCCAAACGCCTGCAACTGAGCGCCGTCATCGACGACGACGTACCCGACCAGGTTGTTTGCGATCCCTTGCGCCTACGCCAGATACTGGCCAATCTACTCAGCAACGCCATCAAATACACCGACGCCGGCCGGATCGAGATTGGCGTGACCCGACAGGCCGAAACAGACTCACATTTACGCCTCGAATTCAGCGTCCAGGACACCGGAATCGGCATCCCGGCCAAGACCCAGAGTTCCATCTTCGAGCTATTCAAACAGACCGATGACGCCAGTGTCCGGTACCACGACGGCAGCGGCCTCGGGCTGACCATCGCCGCCCATCTGGTCGGCCTGATGGGCGGCCGGATTGAACTGGCCTCAAGCCCCGGCCAGGGCAGCCGGTTCAGCTTCGTGCTGGACCTGGAAAAGGTTGTTAGCCGGGACGCCGCAGCCACCAGCAAATACGCGCTCCAAAGTTGAATCTGCTAGGAGCCGACCACACCGACGGGCTGCACCGAGCCGGCCAGGCGGGTTAGAATCGCGGCCCACGCCCTCGTAGCTCAGTGGATAGAGCATCCCCCTCCTAAGGGGAGGGTCGCCCGTTCGATTCGGGCCGAGGGCACCAGTAAACAAGCGACCTACAGCGATGCAGTATTTTCCAATCCAGACATGAGCCTGAAGGGGGGGATTTGCGAAAAAATCCACTGGCCATTAAGAGAACGCTTATCGGCCAGTCCAGCTAGAATGCAGCGGTTAGGCCAGATAAGCAGCGCAATGCTACTTTACTAGACCTGACCCCGTGCTTTTGACGCCGTGCTTTTGTGTGATTGCAAGACATGATTGCCATGCGTATCAGTTTTCAAACCGTTCCAGCCAAACACCTGGTTCACGATGCTGATGAAAGAATGAAACCACCAGCAACTCATCTGGAGTTGGAAGATAAATGAGCGTGTAAGGAAATTTACGGAATAGCACTCGGTGGAAATCTTCTTCGATGCGCAAATGCCCAAAGGGATTGCGAAGCGCCAACGCAACTGCTGCGTCAGCGGCACGAGCGAACTCAAAGCCAAGTCCCAGCGCTTTTGATTCGTACCAAGCCTGCGCTTCCAGAAGTTCTTGTTCTGCCTCTGGACGGAGCACGACCAACATCAGGGTTTACTCGGAAATAATTTGGATCGAACCTGTTCCCACGGGACGGCGGTGGAAGGGTCAGCACGATGTGCGGCAACGCGACGATGCAACTCAGCCTTTTGGGCTTGTGACAACTCAACGGTATTAGGTGGTGCCTCCGCAGCAATACTATCCCATATGTCCTCGACGAGCTGGATGCGCTCGGAGACGGACAGCTTCATGTATTCGGCGGTAGCGGTTGGAGTAGGCATGGGCATAGTATAAATCAAGGTCTACATTGAGGTAGCTGGCACTGCCCGACGTTCCTTGTTCGCATATGTGCCAAACAACGTGCAATCCTACACTAGGATGATTCTTCCGCCAGCCACTCCAGAGCGATGCCTGGATCGTCGAATACCCGCAGTTCGCCGTCAACCAGCAGGCTGTTCAGCCAGACGATCCAGACCATCCATTCGTTGCCGGTGACCACCGCGATCTTGCGGAAATCGTAGCGGTGCTCATGGTTGAACTTGATCTCTTCCCAAACCACATCCAGGGTGTAGCGAACCATGTCGCGCAAATCCAGTAACAGGTTGACGCCGCCGGCCTTGAGATGCGCCAGGACGTGTTGTTCGAATTCCTTGTAATCGGTCACAGTGAATTCGCCGATGACTGAAATGCTGATTAGCTTGCCCTGGTCTTTGATCGCGATCATCTCAACTCCTTGTCGTAGAACCTATTATTCGATCTCGGTCGGCAGTCGCGGCGCCGCTTCCACCATGGCCGGCATCGGTAATTCCTTGTCGGCATCGGCGGCCTTCAAATCGCGGAACTTGCGCGCCGACACCAGCACCCGCGTCTCCAGCGAGGCCATAGCCTTATTGTAGGCCTCGGTAGCCTGACCGAGATTTTTACCGACGCCGAGCCAATGCCCGGTCATGGTTGCCAAACGATCGTACAGTTCCTTGCCTAGAACAGATATTTGCCGGGCATTCTCGGTCAGGGCTTCCTGCCGCCAGCCGTAGTAAACCGCCTTCAGCAGCGCCAACAGGGTGGTTGGCGTGGCCAGGATGACCCGCTGTTCGGCGGCGTATTCGATCAGGTTCGGGTCACGCTGCATGGCGGCGCTGAAATAGGCCTCGCCAGGCAGGAACAGCACCACGAATTCGGGCGACGGTTCGAACTGGGCCCAGTAGGCCTTGGCGGCGAGGCTGCCGATATGCTCCTTCACATGGCGGGTGAAGCGATCCAGGGCCAACTCGCGCTGGTGCTCGTCCTCGGCCGCCATGGCGTCCATGAAGGCGTCGATCGGCGTCTTCACGTCAACCACTATCGTCTTGCCGCCGGGCAGGCGCACCAGCATATCCGGCCGTTGCCGACCGGCCTCGGTGGTGACGCTGGACTGCTCGTCGAAGTCGCAACGTGACTGCATCCCGGCCAGCTCGACCACCCGGCGCAACTGCACCTCGCCCCAGCGGCCTCGGACATCCGGCCGGCGCAAGGCGTTGCCCAGGGTGCGCGTTTCCTTCTGCAAGGCATGTTGCGAGTCCAGCAACTGACGCACCTGCTCGGACAGCGCCGTATAGGCCACGGCCCTGGCCTGCTCCAGGCCGACGGTCTGGCCTTCCAGCTTGGCCAGGGTCTCGGCCAGCGGCTTAACCAGGGTTTCGACCGCCTTGTTACGCGCTTCGAGGTCGCTCTTCGCCCCTTCCTGGAACTTCCCCAGACTCTCGCGGGCGAGGTCGAGGAAGGTTTGATTGTTGTTGCTCAACGCCTCGGCGGACAGGGCGCGGAAAGCATCGGTGGACTGGGCGCGGGCCTCCGCCAGCAGCTTCAGCTTGTCGGCCAGCGCCGCCCGTTCGCTGCCGAGTTCGGTCTCCAGCCGGGCGATTCGGATCAGCAAGTCGCCGCGCTCGGCCAGCCAGCGGCCGCGTAACCAGAACAGGATGATGGCGAGGATCAGCAGGCCCGCCATGAAGGCCAAGACAATTTCCATTGCACTATCTCGATAACCACGGCGGCGACCGCCATTGCTGGCATGATACAGGTTATTGAAGACTGCTCGGACGGCGCCTATGCCTTTTATCGTGCTCAAAAAACTGGAACTGGCCTATGGTCACTGGCCCCTGCTGGACGGCGCTTCGCTGGTGCTCGACAAGGGCGAGCGGGCCGGCCTGATCGGCCGCAACGGCACCGGCAAGTCCAGCCTTCTGAAAATCGTCGCTGGCGAGCAGATGGCCGATGCCGGCGAGGTCTGGCGCCAGCCCGGCCTGCGGCTCGGCTATGTACCCCAGGAGCCGGTATTCACGGTTGGTCACAGCATCTATGAGGCGGTGGCCGAAGGCGTCGGCGCGGCGCGCGACCTGCTCCTGGCCTATCATCAGGCGACCCACGAGATGGCGCAAGGCAACGGCGACATGGCCGAATTGGATCATTTGAGCCACGAGCTGGAGACGCACGATGCCTGGCGGCTTGGCAGCCGGGTGGAAGAGGCGCTGAGCCGACTGGACCTGCCCGCCGACGTCGCGGTGGCCACCCTATCCGGTGGCCAGAAGAAACGGGTCGCGCTGGCCCGCGCACTGGTCGCCGAACCGGAACTGCTGCTGCTCGACGAGCCCACCAACCACCTCGATTTCGCCGCTATCGAATGGCTGGAGGGTCTGCTCAACGGTTATAACGGCGCTTTGCTGTTCGTCACCCATGATCGGCGTTTTCTCGATAACGTGGCCAATCGCATCGTTGAGCTGGACCGTGGCCAGTTGCGCGAATACCAGGGCAATTTCACCGCCTATCAAGTCAAGAAGGCGGAACAGTTGGAGGTGGAGGCGGCCCAGAACCGCAAGTTCGACCTGTTCTGGAAACAGGAAGAGGTCTGGATCCGCAAGGGCATCGAGGCCCGCCGAACCCGCAACGAGGGCCGGGTGCTGCGCCTGGAGGCGCTGCGCCGGGAGCGCGCGGCGCGGGTCAACAGACTCGGTCAGGTCGGTTTTGCGCTCGATGCCGGCGAGCGTTCCGGCAAGTTGGTGGCAGAACTGGAACATGTGTCCTACGGCTATGACGACCGGCCGCTGATCCGCGATCTCTCGACCCGCATCATGCGCGGCGACAAGCTGGGTCTGATCGGACCGAACGGCTGCGGCAAGACCACGCTGATCCGGCTCATCCTGGGCGAGCTGGCGCCGGACCAGGGTCGGGTACGCCAGGGTACAAACCTGCAAGTGGCCTACTTCGACCAGTTTCGCAATACGCTTGACGACGACGCGACCCTGATCGACACCATCGCGCCCGGTTCGGACTACGTCGAGATAGGCGGTCAGCGCAAGCACATCATCAGTTATCTGGAGGAGTTCCTGTTCCCGCCGGAACGGGCGCGGGCCAAGGTCTCGGCACTATCCGGCGGCGAGCGCAACCGTTTGTTGCTGGCCCGCCTGTTCGCCCGTCCGGCCAACCTGTTGGTGCTGGACGAACCAACCAACGACCTGGATATCGATACCCTGGAATTACTGGAGTCCCTGCTGCAAGACTATGCCGGCACGGTAATCTTGGTCTCCCATGACCGGGCCTTTCTGGACAACGTGGCGACCCAATCGCTGGTATTCGAAGGTGACGGCAAGCTGACCGAGATCGCCGGCGGCTATGGCGACTGGCTGGCCTACAAGGCGCGCCTATCGCCAGCCAGCGCCAAGCCGGAGCGGACGAAAACCGCGCCAGCGCCAGCGAAGAATGCCGAAAAGAGCCGCCTTAGCTACAAGGAGGCCAAGGAACTGGCCGCCATCCCGGACCAGATCGTGCGCCTGGAAGCGGAACAGGCCGAGTTGCACGGCCGCCTCGGCGACCCAGCCATCTACCGCGACCAACCTGGCGCAGCGATCGAGTTCAAGGCCCGCCTCGATGTCATCGAGGCGGAATTGCTGGCCCTGCTGGAGCGCTGGGAGTCGCTGGAACAGCGTCAGTCGGCGGCTTGATGCGCGGAGGGCGGCAGCGGCATCGGCTGGCCGTCGAGCAGGTTGAGCCAGCCACGGGCGATGCGATACAGCACCCAGATGCCGGCGCCGAGCACCAACAGCAGGGCGGCCGGGATGCCGATCAGGGTGATCGCCAACAGCCCGGCGACGACAAACCAGAGCAGCGCGAACCAGAAGGTCCGTATCTGCCAGCGGAAATGCGATTCCAGCCAACTGCCGCGCGCCTCGCCACGCTTCACGTAGTTGATGATGACAGCGATGATCGAAGGCCAGCCGGACAGGAAGGCGGTCACCACGAAGGCCGCGCTCAACAGGCCGGACAGCGCACTAAAGGCGTGCAGACCGTAGATGACGTGGGTCAGAGTCACCAGATTGCCATTGTTTGGCGCGGGCGGTTGCCGCAGGTCTTGCATAGTGGATGCCATGAGCGGGTCAATGGAATGAAGGTAGGTCATTCTCCATCTTTCGCATCCTAGTGACCACAGACCGTTGCTGCCGGCCCGACCAGAGTGCATCATCCCGGCGATGAAAATCGCACTAGCCCAATTCGACGCCACCGTTGGCGACCTGGACGGCAATATACGCAAGATCGGCGCCTGGGCCATTGAGGCCGAGGCGGCTGGGGCGACGCTTTTAATCACCCCGGAGTTGGCCATCAGCGGCTATCCGCCGGAAGACCTGGCCTTGCGGCAAGACTTCTACCAGGAAGCCGCCAAGCGCCTGAACAACCTGGCGCTGGCCTTGCCGCCGAGGCTGACCGCCGTGGTCGGCGTCCCGTTTATGGCCGACGGCGGCCGTTACAACGCCGCCGCCGTGTTGCGCGGCGGCGGGGTCGAAGCGGTCTATCGCAAACAATGCCTGCCCAACCATTCCGTTTTCGATGAGTTGCGTACCTTCATGCCGGGTCATGAGCCTTTGCTATTCGAGGTCGGCGGCGTCCGCTTCGGGGTGGCTATCTGCGAGGACATCTGGCAACCGGGCGTTGCGGCGCAGGCCAGATCGGCGGGGGCGAAGTGTCTGCTGGCGCTCAACGCCTCGCCGTACCACAAGAACAAGCATGCCCTACGCCATGAAGTTGCCCGCCAGCGGGCCCGGGAGACCGGGCTGCCTATGGTCTATGTCAACCTGGTGGGCGGTCAGGACGAACTGGTATTCGACGGTGGTTCCTTCGCCATGGATGACCGGGGCGAGGTGAGCGCCCAGTTCCCGTTGTTCGAGGAGGGGTTGTTTTTTGTCGATCTGGCCGGCGGCTCGCCTAAAGGCGAAATCCATGCCCTGCCCGGTCTGGAGGAAAGCGTCTACCGGGCCTTGGTGCTGGGAGTGCGCGACTACGTCGACAAAAACGGCTTTCCGGGCGTCATCGTCGGCTCGTCGGGCGGCGTGGACTCGGCCCTGACCTTGTGCGTGGCGGTCGACGCGCTGGGGCCGGAACGGGTCCAGGCGATCATGATGCCGTCGCAATACACCGCCGATATGAGCCTCGCGGATGCCCGGACCCTGGCCGAAAACCTTGGCGTGGGCCATAGCGTGTTGCCCATCGGACCGCTGTTCGACAGCTTCCGGACCGCCCTGGCCGAGGAATTCCACGGCCTGCCGGAAGACTTGACCGAGGAAAATATCCAGGCGAGAGTGCGCGGCGTGTTGCTCATGGCGCTGTCCAACAAGTCGGGCAAGATGGTGCTGACCACCGGCAACAAGAGCGAGATGGCGGCCGGCTACGCCACCCTGTATGGTGACATGGCCGGCGGCTTCGCCGTACTCAAAGACGTGACCAAGACGCTGGTCTGGCGACTGGCGCGCTATCGCAATGGCCTCTCGCCAGTGATCCCCGAACGCATCATCGACCGGCCGCCCTCGGCGGAACTGCGGCCCGACCAGACCGATCAGGACAGCCTGCCGCCCTACGCAGTTCTGGATGGCATCATGGAACGCTACATGGAACAGGACATGGCGCCGCGCGACATCATCGCCCAGGGCTTTGATGCGGCGGCGGTACGTCAGGTCGTGCGCCTGATCGACCGTTCGGAATACAAGCGCCGGCAGTCGGCGCCAGGCGTGCGCATCACCGAACGGGGCTTCGGCCGCGACCGACGCTACCCCATTACTAACCGCTATCAAGCGCCATTCTGACTCGTTTCGGCGTTTCCGCGCCGGCGGTAAGTTAGTAGAATTGGAGCCTGGGCACCCGTATTGGCAAGCATGGCGGGTTCACGGGGATAACCAGGAGACAGCAATGAAAAAGATCGAAGCGATCATCAAGCCATTCAAGTTGGATGAAGTGCGCGAGGCCCTGTCGGAGGTCAACGTGACCGGCCTCACGGTAACTGACGTCAAGGGCTTCGGACGCCAGAAGGGTCATACCGAGCTTTATCGCGGCGCCGAATATGTAGTTGATTTTCTGCCCAAAGTCAGGATGGAGATGGTCGTCGCCGATGGCATGGTCGAGACCGCCATCGAGGCCATAGTCAAAGCAGCCCGCACCGGCAAGATCGGTGACGGCAAGATATTCGTCACCAATGTCGAGCAGGTGATACGCATACGGACCGGCGAGACCGGGGAGACGGCTGTTTGAAGCATGACGAAACAGCGGCAAGTCGACCAATATTTTCCTAAGGATGGGTTGAACAAAAAATAATGTAGTAACATTTTCATTTATGAAATGGTTACTACTTGTTTTGTCTCTACCCACTGAAAACGCCTCGGCCAGGATGCGGGCCTGGCGCGCTCTGAAAACGGTCGGCGCGGCGGCGTTGCGTGATGGGGTGTATCTGCTGCCGGAGGGCGGCGAGCAACAGGCGGCCTTCGCCGGGGTGGCGGCAGACATCGCCGAATCGGGCGGCCAGGCCTATCTGCTCACGGCCGAGCCGCCAGAATACCCCTTCGCGTCCCTGTTCGACCGCACCGAGGAGTACCGCCAGCTCGCCGTCGATATTCAGGACAGTCTCACGGCGCTGGAGGGCAATGCGGCGTCCGACATGGCCCGCCTGGCACGCAAGCTGCGCAAGCACTTTGTCGCGCTGGCCGCCATCGACTTCTTCCCCGGCGAGGTACGGCGGCAGGTGCTGGCGCAACTGGACGAACTGGAACGCCGCATTCACGCCAAATTTTCACCCGGCGAGCCAACCCCGCGCCAGGCGGAAATCGCGCTGCTCAACGCAGCCGATCATCAAGGCCGGCTTTGGGCCACCCGCAAGCGCCCCTGGGTGGACCGCCTCGCCTCGGCCTGGCTGATCCGCCATTTCATCGATCAGGAAGCGCACTTTCTCTGGCTCGCCGCCCCCGCCGACAGCCCTCCTGACGCGCTGGGCTTCGATTTTGACGGCGCGGCATTCACGCATACCGGCAACCGGGTGAGTTTCGAGACGCTGCTTGCCAGCTTCGGCCTAGAGGGCGACCCCGCCCTGGTGCGCATCGCCCGCGTCGTCCATTACCTCGATGTCGGCGGCCTGCCGGAACCCGAGGCTGCTGGCCTGGAAACCCTGCTGGCCGGGATGCGCGCCAGCCTGGCCGACGATGACGCCCTGCTGGCCGCCGCCGCGCAAACCTTTGATTTCCTTTACGCCCATTACCAACAGGAAGCACCCAGACCATGAGCGACCCACGTCCCGCCCACCCCTCTTTCTGGGAGGCCTTCGGCTACTGGCTGAAGCTGGGCTTCATCAGCTTCGGCGGCCCCGCCGGGCAGATTTCGATGATGCATCAGGAACTGGTGGAGAGGCGCCGCTGGATCTCCGAGCGCCGCTTCCTGCACGCCCTCAACTACTGCATGGTGCTGCCGGGGCCGGAGGCGCAACAGCTCGCCGTCTACATCGGCTGGCTACTGCACCGCACCTGGGGCGGCATCGTCGCCGGCACCCTGTTCCTGCTGCCCTCGCTATTCATCCTGTCGGCGCTGACCTACGTCTATCTGGCCTATGGCAACCTGCAATTCGTCCAGGGCGTGTTCGCCGGCATCAAGCCCGCCGTGGTCGCCATCGTCGTATTCGCGGCCTGGCGCATCGGCTCGCGAGCGCTGAAGAACAAGGTGCTATGGGGCTTGGCGGCGGCTTCGTTCATCGCCATCTTCGTCTTCCACGTCCCCTTCCCGGCCATCGTGCTCGGCGCCGGCGTGCTCGGTCTCATCGGCGGCAAGATCGCCCCGGACAAGTTCAAGATCGGTGGCGGCCATGGCGGGTCCGGCAAGGACTACGGCCCGGCCTTGATCGACGACGACACGCCGACCCCGGAACACGCAAAATTCAAACTCTCGCGCCTGATCTTCATGACCCTCGCCTTCGTCGCGGTCTGGGTGGTCGGCATGGGGATGACGCTGGGGTTTCCCGTCCTGAAAGACATGGGCGAGTTCTTCACCAAGGTGGCCTTGGTCACCTTTGGCGGCGCCTATGCCGTGTTGCCCTACGTCTACCAGGGCGGCGTCGAGCATTACCAGTGGCTCACCGGCCCGCAGATGATGGACGGCCTGGCCCTGGGCGAGACCACGCCCGGCCCGCTGATCATGGTGGTCGCCTTCGTCGGCTTCATCGGCGGCTGGAGCAAGGAAGTGTTCGGTCCGGACAGCCTGTTGCTGGCCGGTTTCGCCGGCGCCTGCGTCGCCACCTTCTTCACCTTCCTGCCCGGCTACCTGTTCATCCTGGCCGGCGGCCCGCTGGTGGAGGCCACCCACGGCGACCTCAAATTCACAGCGCCGTTGACCGGCATCACCGCCGCCGTAGTCGGCGTGATCCTCAACCTGGCGCTGTTCTTCGGCTGGCATGTGCTCTGGCCGCGCGCCAGCGAAGCCGCGCCGTTCTCCGGTGGCTTCGAGTGGTTTTATGCCCTGATTTCCATCGCCGCCTTCCTGGCTCTATGGAAGTACAAGCAGGACATCATGCGGGTCATCGCCGCCTGCGCGGCAGTGGGCCTGGCCTACACCTTCGCCATGGGAGCCTGAACATGAAATGGGTCACCCGCGAACACCCCAAGATCGACCGCATCGCCTGTCCCTGGCTGATCGCCCGCTTCATCGACGACAACCCGGAGTTTCTCTATGTGCCAGGCGGCGAGGTGCTGAAAGTGGCGGCCCAAACCGGCGCCATACCGTATGACATCCCCGGCGTGGAATATGGACACCACGGTGGCCCCCACGGCGACCAGTGCAGCTTTGACGCTTTCATCGCCAAGCACCGCCTCACCGATCCGGCCCTGCAGAAACTTGCCCTGATCGTGCGTGGCGCCGATTGCGGCGCGCCCCATCTGGCGCCGGAGGCCGCCGGCCTGCTGGCAATTTCCAGGGGGCTGTCGCGCAACTTCAGCGACGACCACGAAATGCTGAAGCACGGCATGGTGATCTACGACGCGCTCTATGCCTGGTGCGCCGACTCGTGATCCTTCCCACCGGCGTCGCCCCCGAGGCGCGCTTCCTGCTCATCGCCCGTGCCCTGCGCGCGCTGGCCGACGGTTACGTCGCGGTATTGTTGCCGGCCTATCTGCTGGCGCTGGGCATGGGTACCTGGCAGGTCGGTGTACTCAGCTCGGCCACCCTGCTGGGCTCGGCCTTCGCCACCCTGGCGGTCGGCGCCTGGGGGCATCGGATTCATCACCGCGCTCTCCTGCAAGGCGCGGCGCTCTTGATGGCCGCCACGGGCCTCTTCTTCGCCGGCCTGAGCAGCTTCTGGCCACTGTTGCTGGTGGCCTTCATCGGCACTCTTAACCCAAGTTCCGGCGACGTCAGCGTGTTCCTGCCGCTGGAGCACGCGCGTCTGGCCGAGGCCGCCGCAGGTGACGCGCGTACCTCGTTGTTCGCTCGCTATTCCCTCACCGGCGCGTTATTCGCGGCACTGGGCGCGCTAGCCGCCGGCGTGCCGGACTGGCTGGCGAGGCAGGGCAGCGACCGGCTCGTCGCCCTGCGCGGCATGTTCGTGTTGTATTCGGCCATCGGCGCCGTGGTCTGGCTGCTCTACCGCAAACTGCCGCAACCACCGTCCCACGAACAACCCGCCCCGCCCTCACCGCTCGGCCTCTCGCGCGGCATCGTCTTCAAACTGGCCGCGCTGTTCTCGCTGGATGCTTTCGCCGGCGGCCTGGTGGTGAATTCGCTGCTAGCCCTCTGGCTGTTCCAGCGCTTCGATCTGTCGCTCGCGGCCGCCGGTTCGTTCTTCTTCTGGGCTGGGCTGCTCTCCGCCGCGTCGCAACTGGCCGCGCCCAGGGTGGCCCGCCGCATCGGCTTATTGAATACGATGGTATTTACCCACATCCCGGCCAGCATTTTCCTCATCCTCGCCGCCTTCGCGCCCAGCCTGCCGGTCGCGCTGGGACTCTTGTTAATGCGTGCCCTGCTTTCGCAAATGGACGTCCCCACGCGGTCGGCCTTCGTCATGGCCGTGGTCACGCCACCAGAACGCGCCGCCGCCGCCAGCTTCACCGCCGTGCCGCGCAGCCTGACGGCGGCGTTGAGTCCGTCCCTGGGCGGCGCCCTGTTCGCCGCCGGCTGGCTGGCCGCGCCACTGGCGGCCTGCGGAATTTTGAAGATCGTTTATGACCTGGGGCTGTTCGCCGCCTTTCGACGGCACAGCACGAATAAGGTGGAAATTCGGCGTTGAACCTGGCGGTTCGTTCCATTAACCTGCACCCGGACCACCCCAAGGCCATCATCCTAGGATCATGTTAATTCCCGAATTTACCCCAGCCGTCATCACCGTCTCGGAACTCAATCGCATGGCGCGGCTGGCGATCGAGCGTACCTTGCCCAGCGCCTGGATCGGCGGCGAGATTTCCAATCTGACCCAGGCACCGTCAGGCCATTGGTATTTCACCCTGAAGGATGCCAACGCTACCGTGCGCTGCGCGATGTTCCGCAATCGCAATCAGTTCGTCGACTGGCGGCCCGAGAATGGAATGCAGGTGGAGGTTCGCGCTCAGGCGACCTTGTACGAACCACGCGGCGAGTTTCAACTCACGGTCGCGGCGCTGCGACGGGCGGGCTTGGGCGCCTTGTTTGAGGACTTTCAGCGCTTAAAGGAAAAGTTGGAGAAGGAAGGGTTGTTTGATCCGGCCAGGAAGCGCGCCATGCCGGATCAGCCGGCTTGCATCGGGGTGGTGACCTCGCCGCGCGCCGCCGCACTCAGGGATGTCTTGACGACGCTGAAGCGCCGCTGGCCTTTGGCACGGGTGGTGTTGTACCCGACCCCGGTGCAGGGCGCCGATGCGGCAGGGCGGATCACCGCCGCGATTCGCAGCGCCGGCGAGCGCCGGGAATGCGATGTCTTGCTGGTGGTGCGGGGCGGCGGCGGCATCGAGGATCTATGGGCCTTCAACGATGAGGGCCTGGCGCGGGCCATTGCCGCCTGTCCGCTGCCGGTGGTATCAGGGATCGGGCACGAGACCGATTTCACCATCGCTGATTTCGTCGCCGACCTGCGCGCGCCGACGCCGACCGGCGCGGTGCAGTTGGCGACCCCGGATCGGGATGCGCTACTACTGCAAGTATCCCGATCCAGTCGCGACTTGACCATGGACCTGCGCCGCCGCCTGGACCTGCTTGGCCAACGCCTGGATAGTCTAAGCCGTCGACTGCAACATCCGGGCGCCCGGTTGGCTGGCCAGGCGCGCCAGATTGGCCATTTGAGCCAACGCCTGGCACTAGCCAAACAGACCAAGCTGGTGTATTGCCATTTGCATAGCGAGCGTTTGAACGAACGACTGGCCGCCCGTAGGCCCAGTTTTGGCCGGGGTCTCGAACGCCTGGGCGAGTTACGCCGCCGTCTGGATTATCTATATCGAGTCGGACTTCGGCGCCGGGCCGACCGGCTCGATTCACTGGCGGCCCAGCTTGCCCACCTGAACCCGCAGGCGGTCCTGGCGCGGGGCTATAGCATCGTCCGGAATCAGGCCGGCGACCTATTGATGGACAGCCGTCAGGCGATCGTGGACGAGGCAATCGCGGTCACCCTGGCCCAAGGCCGGTTGCGCGCGCGGGTTATCATGCGCGAACCTTAAGCCGCTTTGCCCTGGTAGCACATGAATACCTGGACAAAACAGCCCGTTGGGCTAAGATTCCGCCGAACTATATAAGCACTAATAAAACATGGCGCACCGCCCCCGTTTTTATCTACCGATAGCCGCGTTGCTATTCAACCTGGGCACACCCGTTTTTGCCATGCGCATCGGCGACCTGGAGGTCATCGGCAATATGGGTGACCCCTTGCACGCGCGCATTGCAATCGTCACCGACGACGAGGCCTCGTTGCGCGATGATTGCTTTCGCCTGGTCGGCCCGGATAGCCGCCGTGGGCCGCTCGCCGAGGCCCGTCTGGAGCTGGTCGCTAGCGGCGGGAAACGCTACGTCGACATCCGCACACGCACGCCGGTCAGTGACCCGATACTTGACCTGACCTTGCGTACCGAGGGCTGCGGACCGACCATCCAGAAAGATTTCGTGATCCTGCTTTCGCCCAAAAATATCGTGCTTGAAGCCGTCGCGCCGCCGCTACTGGCGACGCTACCGGCCAGCGCGCCGGCGGCAGCCGCAAATCCGACGGCATCGGTACGCCCGAGGTCTGCCGCGCTGCGTCCAAAGATACCGTTCCAGCAACGCCACCGCGCAGTTGGCAGCGTGCCGCGCCAGTCGAGCATCGCCGGCAACAAATGCCGAACCAGCCAGGACATTTGTCCCTGCGTCTGGATTATGGCTTTAACTCACTGGCCCGGTTCACTGAACAGGTTGCCAAACGAAGACAGCAATTACAAAATAAAATAGATGCGAAACCGGGGCCGGCGACACCAGCCAAACCGCTGTCTGGGGCCGAACCGCGCAGTCAGTCGGCTCAGGTTGGCCAGGGCGACAAACTCGTTCTGCAACCGACTACGCAAGGGTCGATTCCCGCGTTGCCAGCCAATCCGTCAACTCAACCCGGCGGTCAGGCCAACGGGGTAACTGCTCAGTCGCAAGCAACCGCCGGCAATAACCAGGCCAAGGCGGCGATACCTGGCATCGCCTACCGCTTGCCCGCGCCGGAGGCGAACCGCCTAACCGGGGCCTGGGGGCGTTGGCTATCGTCTTCTTACCCTCTGATCCTGCTGACGCTGGTGCTGGTAGCGCTGGTCGCGCTGTGGCTGAAACGCCGCACACCGGCCAGCCGATTCCTGGACAAGACCGCGCCGGGCATTGATACGCTGTTGCCGGTCGACCCGGAAAACCCGCAACGCCACCCGTTGCTATCGCACAATCTGCCGCCGGTTGACCATGCCTTTGCCGAGCCGCCCGCAGCCAAGACGCTGCTGTCCGAAACCTTCAAACCGACGACCAAGGGAGCGAAGACCGCCATGATCGACAGCCTGGCGGACGATCTCGAATTACCGGCCATGGCAATGCCCATGAGCGATTTCACGGTGGAACAGTTCGATTCGACTGACCAGGTACTGGAACTGGCCGAGGTCATGCTGGCCTTCGGCCGGAGCAGCCAGGCCATCGACACCTTGAGCCAATATATACGCAAAAATCCCGATCAGGCCATCACCCCCTGGCTCAAGTTGCTCGACCTCTATTTCCAATCCAAGCTACGCAATGAATTCGATGCCTTGGCCATGGACCTGCATCGACACTTCAATGTAACAGTCGCCGAGTGGCCGGATTATGAGCGTACCAATGGCCTGCCTATGGAGGATTCCTCGCTGACGCTCGAATCCTTGCCCCATATCATGGACCGGCTAACCTCGACCTGGGACACACCGGCGGCCCTTACTTATCTGGATAAGCTGCTCTCCGACAATCGCGGCGGCCAACGTCAAGGCTTCTCGTTGCCGCTGGTTCGCGATATTCTTCTGCTGCGGGATATTCTGCGGCAAACCAGCGCGGTCCCGACCCCGATTCACTGAGAAAGTACCGTCATGGCCAATGAAGTCGCTGCTCGAATGGTTGAGCAGATCGCGTTCGAGCTATCGAAGCCAGATGTGGTGTTTCCCACCTCATTCGAACTGACGATACGGGTGCAGACCCTGCTCAGGGATCCGGATGTCTCGATCGACCGATTGACCGACCTCATTCGCACCGAACCATTAATGAGCAGCAAGCTCATCGCCTACGCCAACTCGGCGGCGTTGCGCAGCGTGGGGCCGGAGGTCATCGACCTGCATTCGGCGATCATGCGGGTCGGGCTGGACGCGGTATGCACGGCGTCGTATAGCCTGGCAGTCGAACAGATCATCCGCTCCCGGCACATGATGCCGTTCCAGGAACTATCCGACCGAATTTGGCAGCACTCGCTGGCGGTGGCGGCGGTCGCGCGCATATTGGCCCAACAAGCCCGGATGAACGTAGAAAAGGCCTTCTTCATGGGCATCGTCCACGATATCGGCGCCTTCTATCTCATCTTTAAATGCGCCCAGGACGACCAATTGTCGGCCGATCGCGAACAACTCGTGGAACTGGTGTTCCAGTGGCACGACGGCATCGGTCATGCCTTGCTATCGGCCATGAACCAGACCGATGACATCCTCACCGCAGTGCAGGACCACGAGGCAGCCACAACTGTCACCAGCCTCGCCACTTGGACTTCGCTACTATCCTGCGCTGACTGTCTGGGCCAGCAGATCACGGACTGGGTGCCGGCGGCGTTGCGCGCCCGCAACCCGCGCTCAATCTCAGAAGACCTGCTGACCGCCGAGGCCCAGGCAGAGATTTTGGAACAGGCCAAGAAAGAATTGACCTCGCTACGGGGTGTCCTTTAACCCGCCAATTGCCCGCTTAGCCAGGCAGCTACCCGATCCGTCAGGTCGGCTTGCAGACAATCGAATACCTTGGCCCCTCGCCAACTACGCAACCAGGTGATCTGGCGCTTGGCCAACTGCCGGGTCGCCGCCGCGCCAATCTCATATAACCTGGGCGCATCAATCTCGCCGTTCAGAAATTGCCAGGCTTGGCGATAGCCGACACTGCGCATGGCGGCCATATCCGGGGTCAGCACATAGCGTTCGCGCAAACCCCGCAGTTCATCCACAAGGCCCGCCGCCAGCATGTCCCGGAAACGCGCCTCGATGCGCCTATGCAGCACCGCCCGATCGGATGGCAACAGGGCGATCTCGATCAGGCGGCAGGGCAGCGGTACGTTTGCCGCCGCAGACCATAGTTCAGACAGCGGTCGTCCGGTCAGCCGGTACACCTCCAGCGCGCGCTGAATGCGCTGACTATCATTGGGCTGAATTCGCGCCGCCGAGGCCGGGTCCAGCCGGGCCAGTTCGGCATGCAGCGCCGGCCAGCCCTCTGCGGCCGCCCGCACCAGCAGTTCCGCGCGGATTACCGGATCGGCCTTGGGCAAGGTGTCCAGGCCATCCTTCAATGCCTTGAAATAAAGCATGGTGCCGCCCACCAACAGCGGCACCCGGCCGCGCCCGACTATGTCCGCCATGAGCGCCAGGGCATCGGCCCGGAAACGGCCGGCGGAGTAGGCGTCGGTAGGGGTCACAATGTCGATCAGGTGGTGCGGACAGGCGGCCAAAGTGGCCGCGTCCGGCTTGGCCGTGCCGATGTCCATGCCCTGGTAGACCAGGGCCGAATCGACGCTGATGACCTCCAGCGGAAAGCGCGCCGCCAGGGCCACCGCCAGGTCGGTCTTGCCGCAAGCGGTGGGGCCCATCAGGCAGATCGCGTGCGGCAGTCGCTCCGGTGTCGGCATCGTCTCAGTCGTAACGCTTCGCTTCCTTGCGCCGTCCCGGCTTTTTCTTCAGCACCACCACGCCCTTCACCGTCTCCTTGACGTCATCGACCGGGATGTTGGGATAGAGCGGGTTGAGCGGCTTGAGCATCCAGCCTTCAGGGTGCAGCACCAGTTGCCGGAAGATGTATTCCTCGTTGGCCCAGGCCACTACATAAGCGCCATCCTTGGCGATGCCATCCGGCTCGACCACGATGATCTCGCCCTCGATGAACTCGGGGGCCATGGAGTCGCCCAACACCATCAGTGCATAGGGTTCGCTGCCGGCGCAAGCCGACGCGGCGATGTCCTGCTCGGTCTCGGCGGCTTCCGGCGCCGGGCGCACCGGAATAGGGAAGGGTTTCGGTTTGCTCATCTATTATTTTCCTCGCATGAATAGTCGGTCCAGATCGGCCATGGTCAGTTGAAACCAGGTCGGCCGGCCATGATTGCATTGATCGGCCCGCTCGGTCCGTTCCATATCGCGCAGCAGGGCGTTCATTTCCGGCAGGCTCAGACGACGATTGGCCCGCACCGCGCCGTGGCAGGCCAGTGTCGCCAGCATCTCGTTGCGCCGCCCGGCCAGGGCCTCGCTGGCGCCGAATTCGCGGATGTCCTTCAACACCTCGCGCGCCAGTTGCTCGGCATCCGCCTTGGCCAGTAGTGCCGGCGCCGCCCGCACCGCCAGATGGGTGGGCGAGGCGACGGTGATCTCGAAGCCCACGGCCGCCAGCGCGGCGTGATTTTCCGTGGCGGTCGCCATCTCCAGCGCCGTGGCCTGAAACACCAACGGGATCAGCAGCGGCTGAGCGGCCAGGCGCTGCTCGTCCAGCGCCGTCTTCAAGCCCTCATACAGGATGCGCTCGTGGGCGGCATGCATATCCACCACCACCAGACCATTTGTGTTCTCTGCCAGGACATAGACGCCAGCGACCTGGCCGAGGGCATAGCCAAGGGGTGGCATGGGCTCGGCTTGTGGCGGCGAGTCCGCCAAGGCATCGACCACCATGCCGTAATAGGCCCGTGGCTCGGAGGCTCGCTGCGGCGCGGTTTGCTGCGACCATGCGGCGCCAGCGCCTGGATGGCTGGCCGGGCTATAGGTGGTATTTGACAACAGCGCCGCAACGCCCTCAGCCTGGCCTGGCTGTGGAAGGGTGGATGCCCGTCCCAGCGCCCGTTCAAGGACATGAAAAACAAACTGGTGCACGGATTGAGACTGACGAAAGCGGACCTCGGTCTTGGCTGGGTGGACATTGACATCGACCTGTTCGGGCGGCAGTTCAAGATACAGCGCATAGGCCGGATGACGGTCGTGGTGCAGGATATCGCGGTAAGCCTCGCGCAGCGCATGGCCAAGCAGCTTGTCGCGCACGTAGCGGCCGTTGACGAACAGGTACTGGGCATCGCGCCCCGATCGGCTGTAGGCGGGTAGCCCCGCCAAGCCATGCAAGCGCAACTCACCGGCCGATTGGTCGACGCGGCGGGCGGCGGCCGCAAAATCATCGCCCAACAGTGCCGTCACACGGGCGACGACATCCTGGGCCGGGCAGCGCCAGGCGACGCGGCCGTTATGACGCAACTCGAAGGTCACCTCGGGCCGAGCCAAAGCGGCGCGGCGCATGGCCTCCTCGCAGTGGCCGTATTCGGTCGCCTGGGTACGCAGGAACTTACGCCGGACCGGGGTGTTGAAGAACAGGTCGCGCACCTCGACCACCGTGCCGATGCTCAAGGCCGCCGGCTCGGTGGCGGTCAACGTGCCATCCTGGGCGCCGATCCGCCAGGCATGTCCGGCCGCGCCGGCCCGGCTGGTCAGGGCCACCCGGGCGATCGCCGCGATGCTGGCCAGCGCCTCGCCCCGAAAGCCCAGGCTGGCGACCGATTCCAGCTCCGCCAGGCTGGTGATCTTGCTGGTGGCATGACGAGCCAGGGCGTTGGCCAAGTCACCGGCATCGATGCCGATGCCGTCGTCGGCCACCCGAATCAGCTTGATGCCGCCCTCCTCCAGGTCGACCCGAATCTCGCGGCTGCCCGCGTCCAGGCTGTTTTCCAGCAGTTCCTTGAGGGCCGAGGCGGGGCGTTCGACCACCTCGCCGGCGGCGATCTGGGAAATAAGCAGGTCGGGAAGGAGTCGTATGCAGCCCATGCGGTATTTTACCCCGCCGCCGGGCAGCGGCCGTTAACCGCCGGGGTGTTTTGTCTCTTCGAACAAGGACGGCGTCACCCGCGCCGAGGCCAGGTATTCGCGGATGTGCTTAATCTCCTCGCGCCCGCACACCCCGCTGTGATGCGGCCGGTGCAATACGCCTTCGACCCCGTTCAGCCGCACATGGATGCGCGCGCCCGACGACGACTCGACCTCCGCCCCAAGATGTTCCAGCAGTGACTCCACCTCCCGCCAGTGGATATTGCCGCTGATGGGATCCTGAAACAGGGCATGCAACAGATGTTCAAATTTATGGCTCATGCCGACTCCTGATTAGTCACACTCTCTCAGCATATGCCATTCGCTCAATCTCGCCAGAGCCAGACTGCGAACAGGATCAAGAACCAGAACAGGGCGGTCAGACCAGGCATCCCGGAGCACTTGTAGCCCAGCACAGGCAATAGCGCCGAGGCCAGGAACAGGATGGCGCGAATGCCGGCATAACGTCCCAAAAAGCGCCGCGATTGATCGTGCCAGGGCGTGGCCACGCCTGGTCTAGCCCAGACCGGCGCCAACTGGCCGGCGGCGCCGGCGACCAACGGAAACAGGAAGCCAGGCAGAAACACGGTCAACGGATATTCGAGATCGAGCTGCGTCCCGGCCAGCGCCAGCGCGAAACCGAGCAAGGCCGCAAACAACACCGGCTCGCTGCCATGCAGCGCAAACAACCTGGCACGATGTAGTCGCCACCAAGCCAGGGCCATCTTTAGCAAGGGCCAAGCCCAGGCCGCCAGGCCAGGCCAGACCGCGAACGGTACGCCGGCCTCGCCCAGGGCCAGCAACACGGAACCGGCCAGCGCCCATTTCAGGTCCAGCCGCAACCGTGCGGCGGCCTCCGGATCGGCCTGACCGGCCACGGTAGGCATCAGCACCTGCAAGGTGCCGATGGCGGTCAGGCCGATGAAACCATATAGGTTGATGTGGCTGTGAAAGGCACGCAGCGGGCCATGCCACTCCGGCAGCCAGGGGATCGACGCGGCGGCAGCCAACCCCAGGGCCAGACAGACCATGGCCGCCAGATACCAGTCCAGGCCGGGGTGCGGCCGGCCCAGCGAGGCCCGGCCCTTGGCGCGCATCCAGAGCAACATGATGACGGCCCCGATCAGCCCCAGGCCGGCCGCAACGGTAACGAAATCATAGTCCAGCCAGCCGGCGAACACCGCGCACGCCAGCAGGCCCGCCGCCAGCATCAGGCCAGGCAGACGCGCCAGCCAGCGGCTGGCACCCCGGCTGCGGGTCAGCACCGGGACGAAGTGCTGCATGGCGGCGGTGATGAGGGTCATGATGCCAACCGCGACCGCCAGATGGGTCCAGAACAGCGGCGCCATGGTCACCGCCTTGGGCAGGGCGATGGCGGCAACCATGAGCGCCAGTACGGCGGCGAGTAAAGGAATCAGCATGGGCGTTCAGTTTTAGATGAGGGGTTGAATAGGCCGTATCGGGCCGCTATTGACCGTGGTCAAGGCCGAATTTACAGCCAGCGTTAGTATGGCGGGCATCCTGAAGCAAAACTCAACTTTACGGAGTCCATCAATGAACCTGCAAAAAATCTTCGAACGTAGCGAGAACAAGGCGGTGGCGGTGATCGTGCTGCTGTTCATCGTCTTCCATTTCGGCATCTTGTACCTCATCGCCAATAACTAGGAGCCTGTCACAAACAGCCGCCGTAGGCCAGGTACAGCCGGCGCGCGGCCAGCAGATTGCGCCACAGCCGGTCACCGGACAAAACGAGCAGTAACCAGCCGACGCTGGCGACCGGCCAAGGCAGAAACGGCGCTGGGACCAACAAGCACACGGCCGAGGCGTGCAGCCATAAATGCCGGCGGGCGCTATCCTCCGGGACGAATGCCTTCATGCTCGGAATGGTGCCCGCACGGGCCTGGGTCTGGGCCTGGAGATGAAACCAGGCCAGGAACGGCACGATCTTGTACAGCATACCGTTGACCGCCGACGCGGCGAAGCCCAGCAGGAACAGGCCGCCAACCGCCATCTGGGCCGGCTCGCCAGCGACCAGCGGGCCGGCCGCCGCGCACCCCAGTAGGCTGGCCATGGCCAACCGCCAAAAAGTCAACGTGGCATCGCCCAGCTTGCGCCGACGCCGGTGCTGAAGTACCAGGGTCACAATGGCAAATATCCCGGCCCCGGCAGCCAGGGCAAAACGGCCAACGACTGAGACGATGCCCGCACCATCGAGCCAGAACAGCGCCGCGCTGTAACCGATCAGCCCGATTAAAACCAGCCAGGTCAACCAGCGGCTAACCTGGTTCGGATAAGGCGGCGTGAGCTGAAGCATGGGCACCACTTGATAGGCCACGCCGATCACCAATATCAATATCCAGCCAGCCAGGCCCCAGGCCACATGCAAGGCGGTGAGCGTCGTCAGGTCCAGGTCCGGAAACAGGCCAGCGAAACCGCCCGCCAGGGCCAGTCCGAGGACCGTAGTCGATAGCAGTGCCAACCAGGCCTGGCGCAACGGCCAAACCGTGTCGGAGACAACTACGCCGGCCCGTAGCAGGGCAATCGCCATGGCCGTCAGAAAGGTCACCAGGGCCAAGGCCAGCGCGACCATGGCGGCGACCAGCAGGGCCGGCTTGCCGAAGGCCAGGCCGGCGGCCAGCAAGGCGACACCGACCACTAACCCGCTCAGCGTCGCCCCGGCCACGGCGCGAACGGCCGGGATGCGAGCGCCCAATACAACCGGCAGCATCTGGGTTAACGCCCCCATCATGACCGTGCCGAGGTAGCCCAGCGTCAATAGATGGACGATAGCGAGAACGGCGGGGCTCCAGCGACTGACCAGTCCATCCTGACCTATCGCCAGCGCGCTGACCCCAGCCAACATCAGAAACAGCGGCGCGGCGAGGAAGAAGCGCAGGGGTAGCGCGAGGGGCGGCCCTTGCTGATAGGATAAGCCCGCCATCAGTCTCGTTCGGCCTTGGCCTCAATCAGCAACTCATAGCAACCATCGGCCAGCGGCCGCGTCTGGTAGGCATAACCGCTATCCCGAAGCAGTATATAAAGCGGCTGCGGCTCGCGGTGGATCAAGAAACGTACCTGTTGACCGGGGCGCAACGAGACGAGCGCCGCCTGGATGCGTTCCATCGGCTCAGGCGGCTCCAGCCAGCGGGCATCGACCAGTATTTCGCGGTCCATCGCCAGCGCACTCAGGCGGTTAATTCCCGCATCCGCGCCACTAGCGCGTCCGCCGCATCCGGCATGGCCCGGTCGATCATCGGATACAGCATCTGCTCTTCCTTGAGATTGTGCTGGCGCAACAGCATGAGCAGGGTCTCGGAATAACCGAGATAGGATTCCATATCGTGGCTGGCAACCGCATTGGCCATGGCATCCAGTACCGACCGGACCTGTGTGTGCTCGTCGCGCATCACCATGGTCGGCCCGGCGGTCATCCCGGTTCGCTCCTCGAAGGCCGGAAACAGGACATCCTCCTCGCATAAAAAATGCCGCAGCGTAGCGGCCCGGAAGGCGTCAAACTGCTTTGCCGCCGTGGCCCAGTCGGCCGCTGCGGCGGCGTTCTCGGCCTCGGCGAACAGACGGTCGCAAGCCTCATGATCGTCGGTCATATAGCGGGACAGGATCGCCATGGCCGTCTCACTGCCTGATGAAATCGATGACCACCGCGTCCGGACCATTCTCCAGATACTGGATGTCAACCGCCGCGCCATAGCGGGCCTGCATCTGCTGCAACAGAGGGATGGGATTGTGATCGTTGACGAAACGCATCCGCTCGCCCGGATTCAGCGCGTCCAGCGCGCCGAAGATGGCGGCATGACGAAAGCGCTTGGCGATGCCGCGGGCATCGAACGGATAGATGCTGTCGGGCGAAAGATGCAGGTGTATGTGTTGTCCGGCCATGATGAGTTCCTCAAAGGGTTATGAAAATAACTGGGCGCTATTGTGCCGTACCTTGAGCGCAGTGGCATTGACTCTAATCAATGTTCGGTCATGACAGTCGGGTAGCATAGCTGACCATCTACTTTCCGCCTTTGCCATGACGACCTGGAAACACCTGACCGCTGCGCCCCACCGCCTGTTTTTTCTGCTTGGCAGCCTGCAAGCATTGGTCGCCATGCTGTCCTGGCTTGCTCTGCTGGAGATGCCCGGCCTGGCGGAAATCGCTTGGCCGGCCCCGGCGGCCCATGCATGGACCATGTTGTACGGCCTGTTTCCAGCCTTCGTGTTCGGCTTTCTATTCACCGCCTTGCCCAACTGGGTGAACGGTGCGGCCATCCGCCGGCTGGAATACCTGCCGACCGCCCTGCTGCTCGCCAGCGGCGGCCTGCTGTTCTACCCTGCTTTGCTGCTGCCCGGCCTCGACTGGCTGGCGCTCGGCCTCTATCTGGCCGGCTGGGCATTCGGGCTCATGGCCCTGCTCCGGGTGCTGCGTAGCGCTGCGCCGGGCGATCACCGGCAGCCCTGGGCGGTCTGGGCCGCCGCCTTGTCCGGGCTGCTCGGCGTCGCCGCCTTTCTGGTCTGGCGCATGACCGGGCAAGGCATCTTTCTCAGGCTGGGCGAGGTATTGGGCCTGTGGTGGTTTCTAACGCCCCTGTTTCTGGCCGTCTGTCACCGCATGATTCCTTATTTCACCAGCCGGGTGGTCACAAACTACGTCCTCATCCAACCGTACCCGGCACTGTGGGCCATGCTGGCAGCCTGCCTCGGCCACGCGCTGCTGACCTTGCTGGATGCCCCGCAGTGGACCTGGCTGGCCGATCTGCCGCTGGCCGGCATCGCCTTTTGGTTCACCGCCCGTTGGGGCCTGCGCAGCGGTCTGACGGTCCGCCTGCTGGGCATGCTACACATCGCCTTCGTCTGGGCCGGGCTGGCCTTCGCCCTGTTCGGGATCGACAGTCTGATGCGGCTAACTGGCGCCGGCAATCTGGGCCTCGCGCCGCTGCACACGCTAACGATCGGCTTCTTCGGCGCCATGCTGATCGGCATGGCCGCACGGGTCAGTCTGGGTCACTCGGGGCGCAAGCTGGAATGCGATGCGCTAACCTGGCGGCTGTTCCTGACCATGCAGTTGGCGGCGGCCGTGCGGATGTTGCCGGACCTGTTCCCGGACTGGATTGACTATCGCCTGGCCAGCCTGGCCGGGTTGATCTGGCTCGCCGCCTTCGCTGTCTGGGCGGCTAAATACGCGCCTTTTTACTGGCGCCCGAGGGCGGACGGCAAGCCAGGCTGAACGGTCATGGCGGCGTCTTGCGCCGGGTGGCAAGTTCATAGATGCGCAGCAGGTCTTCCTCGGTCACGTCGACGAAGGTATCCATCTGGCTCAGCGCGTAAACGAAATCCTCATGGTTGATCGGGGCCAGACCAAGCTCATGCCGAGGGCGGCGGAGCCGATGCAGATAGGCCGGATAGCGCCGCCAGGGAAAGATGAAATTGAACAGCATCGCCACCATGAACATGACGGCCGCATTGACGGCGATTGGCGTCAACACATACTGGTAGCCCAACTCGCTGACCGCCGGACCACCAATGACGGCTGTCAGCGCCGTTGCGCCACCTGGCGGGTGGAGGCAACGCAGATAATGCATGGCGCCGATGGCAAGACCAACCGCCAGCGCGGCAGCCGCGATAAGGTTGGGTACCCACATGGCGCAGGTCACTCCGACGATCGCTGAGACGATGTGTCCGCCCAGTAGCGGCCAAGGTTGAGACAGTGCCCCATGCGGCACCGCAAACAACAGGACCGCGCTGGCGCCCATTGAAGCCACGATCGGAACCAGCGCAGCGCTGTGAACGTAATAGCCGCTGACGGCGAACAAGGCCAGTACGCAGATGATGCCGCCAATCAGGGAAACCAGCCGTTCCCGATGGCTGACCGGGGTCGATTCGAGGCCGATAAATTGTCTGAAACCATACCAATGAGACATGCGGTAACCTTACTCTGCTATTTTCAGCCCCGGATGCTCACTCGCGTTGCCAGTGTCCCGACTTGCCGCCCTCTTTTTCCAGCACCTGGACGTTCTCGATCGTCATGCCACGGTCGACCGCCTTGCACATGTCGTAGACCGTCAGCAGACCGACCGAAACGCCGGTCAGGGCCTCCATCTCGACCCCGGTCCGGCCAACGGTTTCGACCGTCACCTCGCAGTGCACGCCAGGCAGGTTGGCATCCAGGCTGAATTCGGCGCCCGCACGGGTCAGCGCCAGCGGGTGGCAGAGTGGGATCAACTCGGCGGTGCGCTTGGTGGCCTGGATGGCGGCGACGCGGGCAATGCCGATGACATCGCCCTTGCCAGCCCGGCCGTCGCGGATCAGCGCGAAGGTCTCCGGCTTCATGCGGATATGACCGCCGGCGCGGGCGATGCGGCGGGTCTCGGCCTTGGCGTGGACATCGACCATGATGGCCTCGCCGGCAGCGTTGAAATGGGTCAGTTCACGGCTCATCGTTCATCTCGCTCCAGCGTTGCACGGCGCGCTCGTCGTGTTCTCGGGCATCAACCCAGCGCGCGCCCTCGGGCGTGGCCTCCTGCTTCCAGAACGGCGCCTCGGTCTTGAGAAAATCCATGATCGCCTGGGCCGCCTCGAAGGCATCGAAACGGTGGCCGGCAGCGACCTGGACCAGGACGATCTGATCGGCCGGTTGCAATGGCCCAACCCGATGCACGATGCGCACGCGGTGCAGATGCCAACGGGCCAGCGCCCGCTCGCCGATGTCGCGCAGCACCTTCTCAGTCATGCCGGGATAGTGTTCCAAGGTCATCTGGCTGACCGCGCCGGCTTCGCTTTGCTCGCGCACCCGGCCGACAAACTGAACGATAGCGCCAATGGCGGCATCGCCAGCCAGGCGGGCATATTCCTGGGCAATATCGAAATCGGTGGTCTGCACGGCGACGCTGATGTTGGTATCCATGTTCAGCCTCCGGTCACTGGCGGGAAGATGGCGACCTCGGAACCAGCCTGCAAGGGCGCATCTGGCGGCACTACCGCTTGATCGACTGCGACCCGAAATGCCCGGCCATCGGCCAGTTCCTCGGCCCAGACGCCGCCGCGCTGGCGCAACTGGGCAAGCAGACCGGCGACGGTCGCATCGGCCGGCGGCACAAGGGTTTCCTCGCCCAGGCCGAACACCTGGCGTAGCCTGCCAAAATAGAATATCCGCATCGCGCTGCCTTTCATAATTGCACCGGTCTGATGGCCGACTTGGGCCGGAAGGTCTTAACCACGGCCGGGTCGGTCTCGATGTAAGGTGCGCCGATCAGGTCCAGGCAATAGGGCACGGCAGGGAAGATGCCGTCCAGGGTTTCCTTGATCGCCTTGGGCTGGCCGGGCAGGTTGAGGATCAGCGCCCGGCTGCGGATCACCCCGACCTGGCGCGACAGAATGGCGGTGGGTACGTATTTCAGGCTAATGCTGCGCATCTGTTCGCCGAAGCCGGGCATGACCTTGTCGGCGACGGCCAGGGTCGCCTCCGGCGTCACGTCGCGCGGCGCCGGGCCGGTGCCGCCGGTGGTCAGCACCAGATGGCAACCGGCTTGGTCCACCATCTCGCGCAGACAGGCCTCGATAGCGGGCTGCTCGTCCGGGATCAGCCGGGTCTCCCGCATCCAAGGGGTGGTCAAGGCGGCGCTGAGCCAGTCAATCAGTCCGGGCAAGCCCTGGTCTACATAAACGCCCTGACTCGCTCGGTCGCTAATCGAGACCAGGCCGATTTTAAGTTGCTCGCGCATGATGGATTCCTTGGCGAATTTTATTGAATCACCTGCTCACCCCGCCGCCAGAAGGCAGCGGGGTGAGCGGATTATCCATCAAGCGAGGCGGCGGAGCAGGCGCTATTTTGCCTTATGGGTCTTAGCCCGTTGGCCGAAGGTGCTTTCCACGATCGGCGGGACATCGGCCTGCGGTTGATGGCATTGCACACAGCTCCAGCGCCCCAGGTTTAACTCGCCCTTCTTTACGTCGATATAATGGCTGGCCGGGGCCGGAACGGGCATACCCTTGGCAATCTTCTTGCCGATCTGCTTGGGCTGAACGTGGCAGTCCTTGCACATATTGACATCCAGGGTGATCGGCAACATGCCTTCGATGGTATGGGGAATCGTCGGCGGCGCGGTCGGATATGAGCGCACCGATCGTTTGTTGACCGTGCCCACATCCGGTTCCTTGTACTTGACGACCGATGGCGCCGGGGAATCATCGACACTGACCTTGGACAGTCCCAGCGAGTCTTCGGGGATTGCTTGATCGCCCTCCGCCATGGCGCTCATAGCAAAGCCCATGGCCACCATGGCCACACCGATTTGAATGTGCTTCTTCATTACGTCCTCCTTCACCGACTACTTTGAAAATCGTTCCGTCCGCGCGTTGTGCTGGCGGATCAGAGGCCTGAAATCGAATACCAGACTGCCCTCGGGGCAGAGCGGCGTACAGCGGCCGCAATTACTGCATTCACCTGAACTTACGTAGCCAACCACTTCCAAATGCTTCAGATTCAATACCTGCGGTTCCGGGCAGACCCTGGCGCACTCGCCGCAATGGCTGCAACTGTCCTTATCGAATCGGACCCTCAGTTGCGCGCCGCGACCGACCAGCGACCAGAAACCACCCAGCGGACAGAGATGGCCGCACCAGCCGTTCTTCAGAATCAACAGGTCAAACAGGAAGATGCTGCTCAACGCCATGCCGCCCGCGCCGAGGCCGAAGATGATCTCGCGCTGCATCATGCCGATCGGGCTGACCCACTCGAACGCGGCCAGGCCGGTGATGGCCGACAGGACCAGGGTCGCCGCCAACACAAAATAGCGGAGGTTGCGGCTGATATGGAACAGCGGCGGGATGGGCAGGCGGGCGCGCAGCCAGGCCGCCAGATCGGTCACCATGTTGACCGGGCAGGCCCAGGCGCAGAACACCCGGCCGCCGACCAGCAGGTAAAAGGCCATGACGATGGCCGCGCCGAGCAGAACCTTCTGTTGCAGGACATGGCCGGTCAGAAAGATTTGCAGCACCGCGAACGGATCGGCCATGGGCACCAGGCCGATGAATTCAGAGGCCGACAGGTTGCCGGATAGCAGCGGCGTCTTGGCCGGGAATTGCCAGGCCCAGTGCGCCGTGCCGAAGAACAGCAGCAGGATGCCGAACTGCGTGGCCCGGCGCAGGAACAGGTAGCGCCACGCCCACAGCCGCACGGCCAGTGGGCGGTTTGCAAGCTTTTGCTGGGAGCGGTCAGCCGGCGTGTTCATAGGCCACCCTGATTCAGGTAATCGACGCCGGGCGCGTTTTGTCCGGGCGCCTCGACGGGCGCGGGCACCGCCTCGGCCGGCTTGAAGTCCTGGGTGATCTTGCCCTCATTGGTCCAACCAAGCCGGTAATGCTCACCGATTTTGCCCTGCACCAGTTTGTGCGGCAGGATGCGGATCGCCGCCTGATCGGTCGGGCAGGACCTTTCACAGATGCCGCAACCGGTGCAGGCGTCCGAGTTGACGATGGGCCGGAACATGGCGTGCAAGGACAGGCCACGCGGATTGGTTTCCAGAACGATGGCCTTGCCCCGAATTGGGCAATCGCGATAGCAAATCTCGCAGCGCAGCCCCTTCCAGGACAGGCAGTTCTCGATGTCGATCACCGCCAGGCCCATGCGCGACTTGTTGATGTCCTTTAGTTCCGGCGCCAGTGCGCCAGTCGGGCAGGCCTTCACACACGGGATATCCGGGCACATGATGCAAGCCCCGGTGCGCGGCTGGAAAAACGGCATACCGATCGGCTGGTCGCCGCCAGATGGGGCCAGCTTGAGAATATGGGGCGGACAGGCATTGACGCACTGGCCGCACTTGATACAGGTAGCGTTGAAATCCCTCTCTGCCAGCGCGCCTGGCGGCCGCAAGGCATAGGGCTGCGCCTTGGCCTCCTGGCGTAGCAGGTAGGCCCAGAGCAGGCCGCCGCTGGCCGCCAGGGCAGCGCCCTGGGCGGTCTTCACCATGAAATCGCGGCGAGTGACGGAGGAGTCGGACATTCAGAGATTCATTCTCAAATTTTTGTCGTTCCCGTGAAAGTGGGAACCCAGTTCTTGAACAGGCTGGATTCCCGCCTACGCGGGAATGACGCTTCAATCAGGCCTTGTAAACCTTCACCGCGCACTTCTTGTAGTCGGTCTCTTTCGAGAGCGGACAGGTCGCATCCAGGGTGACCTTGTTGATCAGCACGCTTTCGTCGAACCAGGGCACATAAACCAGGCCGCGCGGCACGCGGTTGCGGCCGCCGGTCTCAATACGGACCTGGACCTTACCGCGGCGCGACTCCACCCAGACCAGATCATTGCGCTTAAGCCCGCGCGACTCGGCATCCTTGGTGTTGATCCAGCACACCGCGTTGGGGAAGGCACGGTGCAGTTCCGGCACCCGCCGGGTCATGGTGCCAGAGTGCCAATGCTCCAGCACCCGGCCGGTACACAGCCAGAGGTCGTAGTTGGCATCGGGTTTCTCGACCGGTGAGGCATAGGGGCGGAAATAGATCTTCGCCTTGTGAGAGATGTCCACCTTCTTGTCGGGACCGGAGGGCTTGTCCAGGTTGCCCGCCATCATCTTCTGGCCATTGTTGCCATAGAAGTCGAAGCCCATACCCTTCTGCACATAGGGATCGTACTGCTCGTTGCTGCGCCACGGGGTTTCCACCCACTTGCCGTCTTTCTGCACCACCGGCCATTTCAGGCCGCGCACCTTGTCGCCATGGTAAACATCGAACGGCGCCAGATCATGGCCATGGCCGCTGCCGAACTTGCGGTATTCCTCGAACAGCGCCTTCTCGGGGAACCAGCCGTCCTTGAGCAGATCGGCGATATGGTTGCCGTGACCGTGGGCAATGGGGTCGGGCCACTTGACCTTCTTGTTCTCCGGTGTGGCAAACAGCACGTCATACAGCGTGGACTCCGGCGAGTAGCCCATCGCCTTGGCGGCGGGCAGCACGTCGGGCAGGCCGCCTTCCAGGCCGGGAATCTTTTGCGCACCCCAAACGTCCTTCAATTTGAAGCGTTTGGACAACTCCAGCAGCATCCAGGTATCCCCGCGCGCCTGGCCGGGCGGCAAAATCTGTTGGCGCCAGACCTGGGTGCGGCGCTCGGCGTTGCCATAGGCGCCCCACTTCTCGTTGATCATGGCGGCAGGCAGGATCAGGTCGGCCACCTTGGCGGAGACACCGGGATAGGCATCGGCCACCACGATGAAGTTGTTCATGTTGCGGGCAGCCTTGATCCAGTGGTTGGTGTTGGCGCTGTTCTGCCAGGGGTTGTTGACCTGAGTCAGGTTGAACAGGCAGGAGCCGTCTTCCAGGTCGCGCATGATCTTGACGAAGTGGCTACCCATCTTGGGGTTGATCGTCCCGGCCGGCAGTTTCCAGATTTCTTCCGTGTGCGCCCGATGTTTCGGGTTCATCACCACCATATCGGCGGGCAGCCGATGGGCGAACACGCCCACTTCGCGCGCCGTGCCACAGGCGGAAGGCTGGCCGGTCAGCGAAAAAGCGCCGTTGCCCGGCTGGCACTGGCGGCCGGTGAGCAGGTGGTTCATATACGCCTGCTCGTTGACCCAGGAACCGCGCTGGTGCTGGTTGAAGCCCATGGTCCAGTAGGACACGATCTTGCGGTTCTTGTCGCAATAGAAATCGGCCAGTTGTTGCAGCTTGGCCTTGAACTTGTCCATCGGCTCATCGGGATCGCCCTTGGCGACGGCGGCGGTGAACTCCAGGGTGTAGGGTTCGACGGCGGCCTTGAAGTCATCGAAGCTGATCGCCCAGTCCTTCATCGGCGTGGCGGCGTTCTTCTGCTCGACGGCCTCGCCCGCCTGCTTGCGCTGGGCAATGGCCTCGAATTTGTCGATGACATGCACCTTCTCGTTCTTGTAGGTCTCCATCTCGGCGCCGGAGGCGAATTTCTCGACGTTCTTCGGGCGGAAGCCATAGCCGATGTCGTAAGGGCCGGTGGCGAACACGGTGTGCTTGTTGACGAAGTCGTGGTCGATGGCGTCGCGCTTGACGATCTCGCGGGCGATGAAGTTCTGGATCGCCAGGTCGCCGCTGGGCGAGAAGACGATTTCCAGGTCGGCAATGTCGGATGACATATTACCGAAGGTGGTCAGGTTCACCACTTTCATGCCTTTGTGGGTCAGGCGGCGGTTGGTGATGCGCGACCACAGTATCGGGTGCATCTCAGCCATATTGGAGCCCCACAGCACGGCGGTGTCGGTGTGCTCGATATCGTCGTAGTTGCCCTGTGGCTCGTCGATGCCGAAGGTCTGCATGAAGGCCACCACGGCCGAGGCCATGCAGTGGCGGGCGTTGGGGTCGATGTTGTTGGAACGAAAACCGGCCTTCATCAGCTTGGCGGCGGCGTAGCCCTCATGGATGGTGTACTGGCCGGAGCCAAAGATGGAGATGCCGGTGGGGCCTTTTTCCTTTAGCGCCCAGCGCATCTTCTCTTCCATGATGTCGATGGCCTTTTCCCAAGTCACCGGCACGAACTTGCCCTTCTTGTCGAACTTGCCGTTGGTCATGCGCAGCAGCGGCTGGGTAAGACGATCCTTGCCATAGTTGATCTTGCCGTTGAAGTAGCCCTTGATGCAGTTCAGGCCGCGATTGACCGGGGCATCCGGATCGCCCTTGGTGGCGACGATCCGGCCGCCCTGGGTGGCGACCATGATGCCGCAGCCGGTGCCGCAGAATCGACAAACCCCTTTGTCCCATTGCCAGCCAGCCTCCGAGGCCTTGACCGCCGCCTCAGCCTCTCTGGCCACCGGCATACCCACGGTAAGAGCGGCGCTGGCCGCGATACTGTTCTTCAAAAAGTCCCGACGTGTCAGTCCCATTGCAACCTCCTATAAAAAACCGTCAATCCATCAGATATGCAGGCACCGCACAGGACCCATCCTGTGCGGCGAGTTCGGGTGGCAACGCCGGATACTCGGTGTTGTCCTCGGCTAGGTAGTGGTAAACCATCTCGGCCATGATGACGTGGGGCGCCGCCTTGATCCGCCGCAGCCCTTCGATTTCGGCATTGATATCATCGGCTTCCTGAACCGCGATCAAACGGCCAGTCGAGCGGTCGACCTGATGAACGCTCACGCCCGGCAAGGCTTCGAGCGCGGTGATGACTGCCGTTTGCCAATCTCGGTCGGCCACCACCAGTATTCCGGATAGGTTCATTTTGCTTTCTCCACAGACCATTCGATCATAAGTTGTGACTAGGCTAACCACATCGCCTGGAGGATGCTTTGACTATCGTCAAGACGATCTACAGGTCCTGATCGTAGTTCACCGTTAACCGTTTACAATCTACCCATGAACCACGAATCAACCATTGGTGTCGTGCTGGCTGGCGGCCTATCCAGCCGCATGGGCCGCGACAAGGTACTGCTGCCGTGGGGCGATGGCACCCTGCTCGATCACATGATCGGCCTGTTGCAAGACAGTGGTCTGAGTACCGTCGTCGTCTGCGGCGAGCGGCCTGGCTACGCATCCGTTCCTGACTCGGAGCCGGGCCAGGGTCCGGGCGTCGCCATCAGCCACCTACTGGCCTCGCTGGCGTCCGACGCCTGGGCGCTGATTGTGCCGGTGGACATGCCGCTGCTGACGCCAAAACTGATCCGTGCGCTACTGGACTCGGCTCAAGCGGCTTACTACGCCGACTACCCGCTGCCCGCCCTGCTGCCGACGCGGGATGGTTCCGGCCATCGTTTATACGGCCATTCGCTGCGGGCCTTGCACCTCGCCGCTGACAGCCATGTGCTGCTGCTTAATGACGCGGACAGGCCCGCCTTCATGAACGTCAACACGCCCGCTGACTGGGGCGAAGCACGTAAGGCATCGTCACTATGAAGGTCTTCGGCATCGCCGGTTACAGCGGCGCGGGTAAGACTACGCTGATTGAAAAGCTGCTTGGGGAATTCACTGCCCGTGGCCTGCGGGTGTCGGTCATCAAGCAAAGCCATCACGACGTCATGCTGGACCCGCCCGGCAAGGATACATGGCGGCACCGGCAGGCCGGCGCCCACGTGGTCTTGCTCACCTCACCCTACCGCTGGATGTTGGCCCAGGAACTGCGCGGCGCGCCGGAGCCGACGCTGGACCAACACCTGGCCCGGCTGGCGGACTGCGACCTGGTGCTGGTGGAGGGCTACCGACACGCCAATCTGGCCAAGCTGGAGGTGCATCGAGCCGAGACCGGCCAACCCTGGCTGTACCCGAACGATCCTCACCTACTCGCGGTCGTCGGCGACGAGACCATCGACGCCCTGCCCTGTTTCGGGCTAGACGACATCGCCGCCATCGCCGATTTCATACTGGACCACGGCGGCCACGGCGGGCCGCGCTAATTCGGCCAACGGCCGAATTAGCGCCGGGTCAGTGACTGGTGCCTTCGGACAGCCGGGTCTTGTTCCAGACGTTGTATTTGCCCACCGGCCGCTTCATGGGCAGGCGCTTGATCTCTTTCAGCGTCCGGGCGTCATACACCACCACGGCGCCGTCCATCTCCCAGATCGAGACCAGGGCATATTTGCCATAGCGGTCAAACTCGACATGGGTGGCGACCTTGCCCGGCTCGGGTCGGACCGTGGCCACCACTTCCAGGCGCTGCTTGTCGATCACCTGCATGACGTCCTTGTCGGTACCGCTGAACACATCGGCCCAGGCATAAGGGCTGTTCTCGTGGCTGCGCAAGAAGAAGCCTGGGCCCAGGGTGGGGATGACCTTGATGACCTGCCAGGTCTTCATGTCGATAACGCTGATCTGGTGATCCTTGAGATTGGGCGAGGCCATCACGCGGCGGACCTGGCCATTGCCATCGGTCCAGTCCCAGGTGATACCGGAACCCAGGTGCGGCATACCGGACAAGGCCAGGTCCGCCACCTTGCGGCCGCTGTCGAGCTGGATGACCTGGCCCTTGCCGCCGCCCCGCGCCGCGCCCATCAGGTACTGGTAATCCTGGTCGAAAAAGAAGTCGTCCAGATAATCGGCCGTCTTGAGCTGGCGTACCGCCAGGGGCGTCGCGCCCTTGTCGGCGTCATAGGGTATTTCCCAGACCTCCGGAATATCCTTCAGCGCGGCGATGAAACTGTGCCGGGGCCGGGCATCGTAGACGGCCGACACGCGCGAGCTCTTGCCGCCGCCATCGACTACCGGAATGACCTTGATCAAGGCCAGGTCACGGCCGCCCAGCGCGACCAGGGTATGCGGCAGATAATTGGCGGCCATTACCGTCCTGCCATCCGAAGATACCGCCACGTTGCGGGTATTGATCCCGGCGCGTACCTCGGCCACCACCTTGAGGTTCCACAGGTCGTACTTGGTGATCCAGCCGTCGCGCGAGGCCCAGTAGACGAAGCGGCCGTCCGCCGTGAACTTGGGCCCGCCGTGCAGGGCATGGCGGGTCGGAAAGCGGGTGATGGGCGCCATCTTGTCGCCGTCCAGGACGGTGATGTGGTGGTCGCCACCCTCGACCACCAGGGTGATGTTCATGGGGTCGGCCTTGAACACCGGCCGGGCCGGCAGGTCGAGATTGTCGCGGTTGACAACGCGCGAGGCCTCGATGTCGCCGGCATCCCATTTCGGCGGCAACTTGGGCGGGGTGTAGAGCCAGTCGGCCAGCGCCTGGATCTCCGCCGGCCGCAACTGGCCGCCGAAGCCCGGCATCTGGGTAGCCGGCAGGCCGTCGGCGATGGCCTTGTAAGCATCCGGCCGCTTCAGCCGAGCCAGGGCATCCGGCAACAAGGCCGGCCCCATGCCGCCGAGACGGTTGGGGGCGTGGCAGACCAGGCAGTGGGTCTCATAAAGTTTCTCGGGATCGGGAGCGGGAGCGGCGTGGACCAGACCGGCAATCAAGGCCAATGCCGCCAGGAGGCTGCTAGCGAATGAGGTCATATTCAAACTTCCAGAAGTTGGGGAGTGGGTTGTGGCGCGGCAAGGCCGATTTCCCCATCGCTGAGATAACAGCCCGGGTCTTCCGCCCAGAAGTCGCCGGTGGTTTGCCAGGCGCGCACACGGGTGTTGCCGTTGCAGATGGTGAGATGCGCGCAGGTGGCGCAGCGCCCTGTCACCGGACGCGGTGAGGTTTTCAGGCCGGCCATCAGCGGGTCGGAAACGTCATTCCAGATTTCCGCGAACGGCCGCTCGCGCACGTTACCCAGGGGGTAGTTCCACCACATGGTGTCCGGGTGGACCACGCCCAGATTGTCAATGTTGGCCACGTTGACGCCCGAGGCATTGCCGCCCCACTCGATCAGCTTGCGCTCGATGTGGGCGGCCTGTTCTGGAAAGCGCCGGCGCACCCAGGCCAGCAGATACACGCCGTCGGCATCGTTGTTGCCGGTGACGAATTCCTTCGGCGCGCCGGCCCGCACCTGTTGCCAGCAACGTTCGAACAGGCTGTCCAGCGCCGCGCGAGTGGTGCGGAAATGGGCGTCGTCGCGGCGGTTCTTATTGCCGCGCCCGGCGTAATTGAGGTGGGACAGGTAGAACTTGTCGATGCGCTCGTCATCGATCAGGTCCAGCAAATGTGGAAGGTCGTGGGCGTTGTCGGCGGTCAGGGTGAACCGGACGCCGACCTTGGCGCCGGCGTCGCGGCACTGGCGCACGCCGTTCAACGCGGCTGCGAAGGCGCCGGCCTTGCGCCGAAAGCGATCGTGGGTGGCGGCCAGGCCATCCAGGCTGACGCCGACATAATCAAACCCGGTTGCGGCAATGGCGGCGATATTGTCGTCGTCGATCAGCGTGCCGTTGCTGGACAGGCCAACATAGAAACCCATGGCCTTGGCCCGCCGGCCGATGTCGAAGATGTCGGGCCGCAGCAGAGGCTCGCCGCCGGACAGGATGAGTACCGGCACATGGGCAGCCTTGAGGTCATCCATGACCCTATATATCTCCTCGGTCGTCAGCTCGCCGGGGAAATCCTTGTCCGCTGAGATCGAGTAGCAGTGCTTGCAGGTCAGGTTGCAGCGCCGCACCAGGTTCCAGATCACCACCGGGCCGGGCGGCTTGCGTTTAGGCCCGAGCGGGGTGGAATGAACGAGTTCCCGCATGAATTGGGTGACGCGAAACATGGCCTATTCCCTATGTTGACGTAGCGCCGCAATGACGCTAGCGATACTCATGAGGCGGCAGATAGAGCGCATAGAGGATGCTTTCCTCGGTCTTGATACGCTTGGTCAGCACCTTGCCAATGCCACCCACCTCCTCTTGAAAGCTCTGCCACATCGTTTCATCCCATATCCAGCCGTCCTCCTCGGCGGTGTATTTGTGCAGGAAATCCGCCACTGCCTTGCCGATGTGCTGCATCTCGCTGCGAAACTCATGCATGATGGCGGCGTTTTCGGCATCGCCTTCCAGGTTGTGCTGCAAGTAGACATAAAAGCGGATGTTTTCCTTGAGCAGATGACCGCGTAACCCATCCCCGAACTCGCCCAGTTTTTGCTTCACCTGCGCCATATCCTTACGGTTCATGGCGGCACCAATCTCACCGAATATCCCGAGCAATGCCCGATGGTCCGCCACCAGGTTGGGCACCAGATTGGGGTCATAGTGCAACTGGGTACCGGGGGCGACCGCCTGCTCGACCGCCACCTTAGGCCGTGGCACCGGTCTTATCGCCCGTTTTTGCACGACCGGCTGTACGGCTGGCGCTTTTTTTTTCCACAAGAATTCAAACATGGTGTTCTCCAATGGTCGCCAAGCGGCCAATACGCAACCCGGTTTTTTTCAGGATGCCTCTGCTGTACAGGATGTCCCGCCCCCGGCAGGCCAAACCGAGCAGATCGGCTATCTCAGCCACATAATCCGCCGCTTCATCCCGGTCCCGGCCATGCACCATAGCGAACAGGTTGTAGGGCCAGGCAGGCAGACGGCGCGGGCGGCGGTAACAGTGCGAGACAAACGCCAGGCGGCCAACCTGTTCGCCCAGGGCATCGACTTCCGTATCGACCACATCCCACACCGTCATACCGTTGGCTTGATAACCCAGGGCATAGTGGTTCGGGACGATGCCGATCCGGCGCACGACCCCGGTTTCCTGCATTCGGGCGAGCCTTTGTATCACCTCCTCGGCGCTCAGGCCAAGCGGTTCCGCCACGGCCCGATAAGGCTCCGGCACCAAAGGCAGCCCCGACTGGGTGGCCAGGATGATTTGCCGGTCGATGACGTCCAGAGACGCGCTCATACTTCCAGCTTCAGTTCGACGAAATATTCCCGCTCTTTGGGAAAACGCAGCACCTCGAGACCGCTGGCGGATTCGATCCTGAGAAAGGCGGCCTCCACCTGCTCGGCGGTTTCGGCCCCGGCCACGAACCACATGTTGAGGACGTGTTCACGGCGATAGTTGTGGGCGACTTCCGGTTGGGCGTCGACCAGGTTGACCACGTCGTTCCAATCGGCCTCCGGCACCGACATGGCGGCCAGGACATTAGTCCCGCCCATCCGGTCGGCATTAAACAAGGGACCAAAGCGGGTCAAGGTCCGGTCGTGTAGCAGGCGTTTCAAGCGGGTGATGAGCCGTCCTTCCGAGATACCGAGATTCGCCGCCGCCTCCCGGAACGGCCTGGCGCACAGCGGGAAACCGCCCTGCATAGCGTTGATGATGCGGCGGTCGACGGCGTCCAGTGGCATCATGCCGCCTGTGCCGTCGGGCTGGAATAATGGGCGCCGCACTGTTTGAAGCGGCGACAGGAAAACAGCGGCTGGCAGTTCAACGTTGTCAGTCCGAGCCGGGTGCGCAGGTCGGCCAGGGTGGCCAGCACCTCGGCACGGTCACGGCCGTGCAACATGGTGAACAGGTTGTATGGCCAATCCGGCAGTCGGCGCGGCCGCTGGTAGCAGAGGCTCACCTGGGGCTGGCCGCCGAGCAGCCGGCCGACCGCGTTCGCCAATGAATCGGGTACATCCCAGACCACCATGGCGTTGGCGTTGTAGCCCAGTTCCTGATGCCGCACCACCACGCCGAAGCGGCGGATGACGCCCAGCTCCGACAAGCGCCCGATCCGGGCGATCGCCTCGCTCTCGCCCATGTTGCAGGCGACCGCCAGTGCCGCGTAGGGCCGAGGCAGCAAGTGCAGGCCATCTTCCAGGGCGGCGGCCAGGGCATAATCGGCGGCATCCATTTGTTCGCGCAGAACGGCGGCATCGAGCGCATTGCCGGCCGGGTCGCGATGGCCAGGCGCGCTCGTTCGCCGGCTACTGCCCGACGGCGATAGATTAATAAAAAGGTCGAAACCCAGATCGATGTGATAGTCGGTCAACATTGGCAAGTCGAGTAAGGGCAGCCGGCTTTGCCTGCGTATCTCGTCCAGCACCTCATCGATGCGCTGCCGGGTCGGCGCGGTGAGGACGAACCACAGGTTGTAGACATGCTCGCGCTGGTAGTTGTGATTCACCTCCGGGTAGCTGTCGATCAGCGCCGCTACGGCCTCCAGGCGATCGTCCGGGCAGGCTACGGCGGCCAGGGTGCTGGCGCCCAAGATATGAGGCCGGAACACCGCCCCGACCCGTGATACAACGCCGCGCATCTGTAGGTCCTTCAGCGCGGCAATAACCTCCGCCTCGTCGCAATCAAGGCGCTGAGCCAACGCGGCGAAGGGCCGCTCGATCAACGGCAAACCCCGTTGCCAATCGTTGAGCAGACGCAGTTCCAGTTCCGGCGACATGATCAGAGTCCCACACGGTTGGCACGGGCGGTGAAGAAGATGCCGCTGGGTGAATCGACCGGCAGCTCGCCGAGCTTCTTGAAACTGGCGGTGTCGTAGATTTCCACCTTGTTCTCGTCGCGGATGGATATCCAGACCTGCTCGCCGCGTGGCGTGAATTCCATATGCAGCACGGCCTTGCCGGGCTTCATGGTGTGCATGACCTGACGGCTTTCCAGGTCGATCACCTGCACCGTGTCATAGTCCGGGAAGGCGAAGTTGACCCACAGTCGGCGGCCATCCGGCGCCGCCATGATGAACACCGGTTGCCCAGCGACTGGAATGACGCCGACCTGTTTCCAGGTGGGCATCTCCGCCACGATCACTTCATGGCGTCCTATAGCCGGCAAGAAAACCAGGTTGCCCGAGACCGCCCAGGTGCGCAGATGGGGCATCTTGTAGACCGGCAGTTTTTCCTCACCCCGGCCATAATCGGGCAAGGCCCGTTGCACGCCGCGTTCCGGATGCCATAGGTCGAGCACGGCGATACCGTCCTCGCCGAACAGACCAGCCAGATACCAATGGCCATCCGGGGTAATGGTGCCGTCATAAGGCTGTTTGCCAATGCCGGTGAATTTGCTCAACTTGGGCCGCGCCGGGTCCTCCGACAGGTCGGCGATCCAGGTCTCACCAGCATCGAACAGGCTGAATATGAAGCGCTGACCGGGGGCATCGGCTACGCCGACGACTCGCGACAGGCCGTGGTTGGCATCCGAATAGGTCGGAATATCGGCCACCAGGTCCAGGGTCTCGGCAGCAAATATCTTCAGCCCGCCCGGCGTGTAATTGGCGGCGGCGATGTAGCGGCCGTCCTGGGAGATGGCGCCGCCGATGGCATTGCCCGACTGAACGATGCGTTTGACGATCTTGCCGGTGAGCAGGTCAACCTTGGTCAGGCCGCCATCGCGGCCAAATACGTAAGCGTAGCGGCCATCGCGGGAAAACACAGCCGAGGCATGGGAGGTATCGCCCAGGCCTTCGACCTGTTGCAACAGGGTATGGTGCGTGGTGTCGATCAGTTGCACCGCGCCCTTGGCCCGCTCGATCACCAGGCCCAGGTCGCCGGTGCCGCGCAGGTTGTCAGCATGTGCCGACACGGCGAAGCCGAAACAAAAAATCGCGGCCAGGACCGCTGCCGCATAATTGCGCCATTTCATTCAGGGAATCCTTTCTGAAGCTGCTGTACGATCCAGGCCACGTCAGCCTCGTTGAGGTGCGGCGCCCAACCGGGCATGGCGGTACCGGGTATGCCGTGCAGGATCGCCGCAGTCAGGGTTTCGGCAGGCTTATCCTTCATGGCCTCGGCGCTGAGCGACGACCCCAGGCCGCCGGTCAATTTCAAACCATGACAAAAACCGCATTCCTGGCGCACGAAACGGGTCAGCTCCTGCTGCCGGGTCGCCGACAGGCCGTCAGCCTGCACAGGAAGCGCGCAACAGAAAACCAAGGGCGTGAGCCAGGGATGCGTTTTCATATGAAGACCGAAGCGCGACGGCTGGCCGCCGCGCTTCGAATCGGGTCAGATCAATAAACGTCGTACTGGGTGTTGTGGACGTTGAACTTGCCGGTAGGCGTGACCAGGCGCGGGTCCTTGATGACCGCCTTGACCTTGCGGGTTTTGTCATCCATGACCACGATGGCCGATTCCTTGTCCTTAGGCCCCCAGACCGACAGCCACACTTCATCGCCCTTGGCGTTGTACTCCGGATGGGCGACGCGGGCGTTGTCGATGCCGGCGAGCTTGGCGATGTTAATCACCTGGGCCGGCTTGTCGGGATGCTTCAGGTCAAACACCGAGACCGACTGACGGGTAGCCAGATCCGGGTTCAAGGGTGCATCGGACCAGAGGTTGCTGGAGTGCGGATTGGTCTTCAGGAACAGCGAGCCGGAACCGTGGTTTTTCAGCCAGCGCACCACTGTCCAGGCCTGCTTGGGATGGCGCTTGGGATCGGTGCCGATCTCGGCGATACGCTCATCGCCCAGGTGGCCGGTGGCCCACACCGGGCCGTATTTCACGTCGACCCAGTTGGTGCCACGACCGGGGTGCGGCTTGATGCCGACCTTGACGTTGGCGGCGAGCTTGCCTTCCTTAGTATCCACCACCGATACGGTGTTGCGCATGTTGGCGGCAACCATGAAGTAGCGCTTGGAGGCATCCCAACCACCGTCATGCAGGAAGCGCTCGGCCTCGATCTCGGTGGTCTTCAGGTTCTTGATGTCGCTGTAGTCCACCAGCAGCACCTTGCCGGTTTCCTTCACGTTGACCACGAACTCGGGCTTGATGTGCGAGGCGACGATGGAGGCGACACGCGGCTCGGCGTGGTATTCCTGCTCGTCGTAGGTGTAGCCACGGGTGGACATGATCTTCAGCGGCTTCAGCGTCGGGCCGTCCATCAGCACATAGGCGGGCGGCCAGTAGGTTCCGGCGATGGCCAGCTTGTCCTCGAAGCCCTTGAACTTGGAGGTTTCGATGGAACGGGCGTCTGAACCGGTGCGAATGGAAGCCACCGTGGCCGGGGTTTCCATCCACAGGTCGATCAGGTTGATCAGGCCGTCGCGCCCGGTGGTGTAGAGGTAGCGGCCGGATTTCGAGATACGCGAGATGTGCACCGCGAAGCCGGTCTTGAGAACGGTGACGATTTTCTTGCTATCGCCGTCGATCAGGGCTACTTGCCCGGAATCGCGCAGGGTGACCGAGAAGAGGTTGTCGATGTCGATGTTGTTCATCTTCTTCTTGGGGCGCTGGTCCACCGGCACGATCACCTTCCAGCTCGCCATCATTTCTTTCATGCCCCATTCCGGCGGCGTCGGCGGCGTTTGCTGGATGTAACGCGCCATCAACCCGACTTCATTCTCGGACAGTTCGTTGGCGGCGCCAAAACCAGGCATTCCGCCCGGAGTACCGTAGGAAATGAAGGTCTTCAGGTTATCGGTGCCCAGCTTCTGCATGGCGGCCGGCAACAGCGGCTTACCGGTGGCGCCCTTGCGCAGCACGCCATGGCAGCCGGCGCAACGGTCGAAGTAGATCTGCCGGCCGGTATCGAATTCCGCCTTGGTCATGGCCGGGGCATTGGGGTCGGTGGACTGGTACATCTCCACGCCGGCCAGGGTGGAACCGCCGCCCTGCAGGTAGGTGGTGGTCGGCGTGTTGGTTTTACTGTCTACAGCCCAGGCCGTGGCCACCGCCAGCGGCAGTACCGCCAGTAGAGCCGTTCTTGCTACAAAACGCTTCGTCTTCATCTCAGGGGTCTCCTTAGTTAAGTTCACCGGAAAAAACCTCACTCCCGATGAGGTAAAGCAATATTCCCTAGTGATGGCTACGCCGCCTTGACTTTTGTCAGATGACTGACTAATACCTTGACATTAATCAAAGGCATTTAGATGCGACTGCAGTCAAGATCGCCCCACTGCAATTTTTCATGCAAAAGGAAAGGGGTGGCGACACATGATTGAGCCCGTCCAATTAGCCGACTTCTTCACGGTCTTTCTTTCGGCCGCCATGGTCATCATGACCGGTGCGCTGTATGCGTTGTTGTTCGCCTATTCCAGGCTCAAGCACGCGCCCCGTCTGTTGCCGTTCGCCTACCTGGCTTACCTGGGTCTGACGATCTCCGTATTCACCCTAGCGAAGGTCGCCAACCTGTTGCACCACCCATTCTGGATCGGCATCGTTGGCCTGATGTTGCTCGGTTATCTGCTCGCGCCACATGCCATCTGGAAACTCTGTGTCGGCACTCACGCCGCCGAACGCGAGACCTCAGCAAGTCCCATAAGTCCCAACGTTTTTCAACAGCCGTAACTGTAAGGAGGAAGCAACCATGTCACAGGAAGCCTGGTGGGCATCGGGGTCCTTTTGGCGCAAAAGCGCCATCTGGATCACGGGCCTTTCATTCATTATTCTGATTTTTCTGACCTTCGACTCGATGTCCTACATCAAGGCCGGCGGCAAACAAGTACCGAACTACGCGGTCATCAACCAACGGGTCGATTACCAGTTCAACGAGGCGCAAAACCGTTACCTGCCGGTGATTGGTCCCGAGGAACCGCTGTTCGGCAAGAAACTGACCGAAGACGAGGCGATGGCGATGGTCTCCAAGGGCAAGCTGAACGTGCAGTCCAAAAACTGCATGGACTGCCACACCCTGCTCGGTAACGGCGCCTATTTCGCACCCGACCTGACCAAGTCCTGGCTCGACCCGTATTGGGGCTCCAAGGAGAGCCGCGAGCAAACCATGGTCGATTTCCTGATGGATCCGAGCAACAAGCTGCACAACGGCATCGGCCGACGGATGCCCAACCTGGGCATCACCGAGGACGAAGCCCGGGCGACGGTCGCCTTTTTAAAGTGGATGAGCGCCATCAACACCTTGGGCTTCCCCAATAACTTCAAGGCGATGGATCAGTCCGACGCCCCGGCCCCGATTGCGGCGCCCGTAGCGGTGCCCGATGCCGCTGCGGCGACCCCTGCAACCGGCGCCCCGGTTCAACAGTAAGGAGGCATGAAATGGCAGCTCTTGGTATGTTCGATACCGCAAACTTGAATGGCGGCCAGAAACTGGCCGTCAAATACTTCACCGTTTCCCTGGCCTTGTTCGGCGCTCAGGTGCTGTTCGGGATGCTGGCCGGCATTCAGTATCTGCACCCGGACTTCCTCTATGGCATTCTGGATTTCTCGGTCAACCGCACCTTGCACCTCAACGCCATGGTGGTCTGGCTGCTGTTTGGCTTCATGGGCGGCGTCTACTGGATACTGGAGGATGAGGCCAAACACCCGGTGGTCGCGCTCTGGCTGGGTAACCTGATCTTCTGGATATTCACCCTGGCCGTGGTCGCGGTGGTGCTGGTCTTTCTGCTGGTCCAGGTCGGCCCCGCCGAGATGAAGAGCATCTGGTTCATCAACGAAGGCCGCGAATATCTGGAAGCGCCACGCTGGGCGGACATCGGCATCGTGGTCTCGGTGCTGTCATTCTTCTTCAACGTCGCAGCCACCTTCGCCAAGGGCAAGTACACCGGCATCGGCGGCGTCCTGGTCATAGACCTGCTGGCCCTGTTCGGTCTCTATCTGGCTGGCATGTTCTATACCCCCAACGTCTCCATCGATCAGTTCTGGTGGTGGTGGGTGATTCACCTGTGGGTCGAGGCCACCTGGGAAGTACTGGTCGGCGGCATCATGGCCTATATGTTGATGACCACCCTGGGCGTTTCCCGCAAGATCGTCGAGACCTGGCTGTACATCGAGGTCGCGCTGATGTTCGGTTCCGGCATCCTGGGTCTGGGTCACCACTACTTCTGGATCGGCACGCCGCAGTATTGGCTGACCATAGGCGGCTTCTTCTCCGCCCTGGAGCCGGTGCCGCTGGTCGCCATGGTGGTCCACGCGGTATATGACTCCGGGGTCCACAAACTAAAGAACAGCAACCATCCGGCCCTGGCCTGGACCATCGCCCAAGCGGCGGGCAACTTCTTCGGCGCCGGCGTCTGGGGCTTCATGCACACCCTGCCGCAGATCAACATGTATACCCACGGCACCCAGTGGACGGCCTCGCACGGCCATCTGGCCTTCTTCGGCGCCTACGCCTGCGCGGTCATCAGCTTCTTCTACATCGCCGCCCAGAAGTCACGCGGTAATGTATGGATGAGCAGCGGTATGGTTGGCGCCTGGCGGTGGAAATGGGCGATGACGTTCCTCTGGGTCGGCATGGTCGGCATGACCATGTCCTTGCTGATCGCCGGCTATGAGCAGTCGCAAATCGAGCGGGCCGTCGAAGGCTCAACCTGGATGGCTTATTTCACTGCCCAAGCCCACCCATGGTTTGTCCAGGGCATGAACTGGCGGCTAATCTCCGGCTGGGTATTCTCCGCAGGTTTCGTGCTGCTGGCTTGGGACCTGTTGACCATCGGCAAACGGGAAACCCGCCCAGCCGCCCAGATTCATGAGCAGGCCACGGCCAGCGCATAAATCGATTCCTGTCGTTCAGCCTTTAGAACGCACTTGGCCCGCCGCAAGGCGGGCCTTTTTATTGGCGCGGCAAATTCAAATCAGCGACGCAGATCGCGGATACGGTCGTGATAACGGGCGCGGTAGAGCAACCGCCGATGTTCCGGATTGTCATTAAAGCCGTCGCGGGTATGCAGGACGTTGTTGCAGATGAGGCCCATGCCCGGTTGCATTTTCAGGCGGAACCAGCCAAACGCCTGGCTGGCCAGCAACTCATCGATAGCCTGCACAGCGGCCTGCGTGATCGGGTCGTCCTTCCAGACGATGCTCTTGGTGCGGGCGGTGTAGCGCAGGTGCAGGCCGCCGCTGGCCGGGTCGACCAGAAATACTGGGCCAGACTCTGCCGGGCGCTCGCCGTCGACCTCGTCGACACGGGCCGGGATGGTCATGGCATCCGGCGCCATCAGGGCGCGGATGAAGTCCGGGTTGCTGTCGCGCAACTGAATGTAGGCCAGGTCCTGGTCGTACAACTCATTGTCGCCGCCTTCATGGGCATTCCGCACGCAATGCAGGGTCATGGCCAGGATGCGCCGGGGTTCCGGGTTGTAATAGCCGTCAGTGTGCCAGCGGATGCGGTGATGGGTATAAGGGATGTAGTCACCACGGCGGGCGGCCTTATGGCCGTCCGCCGCATTGGGCTCGGCCTGGCCGTCCTCGTCACGCGGCGTCAGGCTGGAGATGCCGTCTTCGTCGGCCAGCCAGTTGGCGTCGAGATGACTGAGGCCAAACTGGGCCGACAGCGCACGCACTGCGGCCTTGTCCTCGGCCTCGCCCAGCGCGGTGGCGTAGATGGCCATGTTGCACTTGGCGACGCGGTCCCGTAACGCGCGATATTCGGCATCGCTCAGGGCATGGGGGTTACGCACCTCGACGATGAGGTCCTCGCCCCGGGTCGGATAGCCGGCCAACTTGGCCTCACGCCAACGCTGGTAGCCGGCGCTGTTGTCGGGATGAAAAGGGGAATTTGTGGGGATCATTTCTATTGTTCCATTGCCGCGTTCGTTAGCGGGTAGAAGCCATCGACCTGCTTCTTCACTGTGCCCAGTATCTCGGGCATTTCGATGTCCATGATCTGGTCCTGGATCCAGGTCTGGTCGGACTTTTCCATGTCCTCGCGGATTTGCAGGCTAAGGAAGCGCAGGGACTGAAAGCTGGGCCGGTCGTCCGGGAAATCATAGTGTGCGTACTCGGTCATGCGGGCATTGAGCAGGTCGATGTAGCCTTGCTGGTAATCGTAGTCCGCGTCCTTCTCGCCTTCGGTGAAATCGAGGATATTTTCTTCCATGACCTCGGCCAGTCGGCCGCCCAGGGCGCTGACCAACTCGCCCCGGTCAACGTCGCTCAGCCGGGGAAATACCAGGCGATCGACATAATGGACGGCGAAGGCGGTCAACTCGCCAATGATCTTGAAGCCGCGCTGCGGCGTAATGATGTCGAAATCGGCGCGGGATAAATTATCCATGGCGCGGTCGGCCATGCGCCAGATAGTGGTGGCCAGGGCGCTGGCGGTCTCCTCAACTGCGTGCTCGGCGTCCTTCTTGAACCAGGTTGTTTTTACGCGGGTGGGGGCAGCCATTCATTACTCTCCAAGCGCAATCGGACGCGACGGGTCGGTGACCCACTCGCTCCAGGAACCGACATAGAGCCGGGAGCCGGATAGGCCGGCGATCTCCATGGCCAGGATGTTGTGGCAAGCGGTGACGCCTGAGCCACACATGTGGATGACATCGGACGGCGCCCGGCCCTTCAGCAGGGCCTGGTAATTTTCGCGCAGGGCCTCGGGCGGCGAGTAGGTGCCATCAATATCGAGGTTTTCCTCGAAGTTCCAGTTGACCGCGCCGGGGACATGACCGGCCACGGTATCCAGCGGCTCGTATTCACCGCTGAAGCGCCGCTCCGGACGGGCATCAAGGATCAGTTTGTCGCCCGTCACCACGGCCTGCATCACCTGATCGGCATTCACGTACAGGCTCGACTCCGGCAATCTGGCGCAAATGCCTTTGCCAATCGGTTCGGGCACCTCTTGCGTGGTCGGGCGCCGCTCGCGCAGCCATTTCGGGTAACCGCCGTCAAGCAGCGCGACGCCTGGGTGGCCCAGCCAACGCAACAGCCACCACAAGCGAACCGCCATGGAACCGAAGCTATCGTCGTAGACCACCACCTGCTTATTGACGCCTACACCCCAGCGACACAACTTCAAGGCCAGGGTCTCGACATCGGGCAACGGATGGCGCCCCGTATCGGGGCCGATCGGACCCGCCAGATCGGCGTCCAGATGAGCGTACCGGGCGCCCGGTATGTGACCTTTACTGTAAGCCGAACGGCCGCCTTCGGGGTCGGTCAGGCTGAACCGGCAATCGATGACGATCCAGTGCGGATCATCCAGATGACGCGCCAGATCGTCGGTGGAAACGAGTGTGGTGTAGTACATAAGCTGGTAGCTGGTAGCTGGTAGCCCGTAGCCGGCAGTTCACTACCGGCTACAAGCTACAAGCTACTCACTCAGTAACCGCCCTTACCGTACGGCTTGGGTAGGCCGGCCACCTTGGAAGCCTGGCGATTCGGCTGCTTGGGAAACAGCTCATACAAGGTCTTTTTCCAATCGGTACCAGGATATTCTTCATCCATGCCCATGAACATGTTGCGGAAGTTGGGGGTATGGCCATCTTCCTGGTATTTCTGGCGCATGAAGCGGACGACCTTCCAATGATCTTCGGTCAGTTTCAGACCTTCGGCTTCGGCGATAATCGGTACGATTTCATCGCTGAAATTGGCTTCGGTCAGGAAATCCTCGTCATCGACTTCCAGTTCTTCGCCGTTTAGTACATATCCCACGATTTTTCTCCTATACACAGGTTACAAAAAAACTGCGACCGACTCAGTCGATCACAACTGCCTTAATCGATTTATGGGGGACGAATATACCGCAGCCAAAGTGGCGATGGCGTCCCAAGCCTTGTTCCTGAACCCGCAACGATTGCTGTGGGTCGACATCATGCAACATGAGGCTATAACCCAATACCTCCCCTTCGGAGAGGTGAATTTTACGCTTCCTGCCCGGCAGGAGTTGGCAGCGAATCTCCATGGCCTCCAATTCGACGCGCGCCGCCGCCAAAAAGACCGCCTCATCGTCGGTCCCGAAATCAACAATCGGCGCGTACAAGGTGGCGAAGGGCGTCAGTAATCTCTCCTTCGCCTGGCCGACCACAAGCTCGCCAGCGCCGGTATCGAGGCGCTTGCCGCTCAGGGCGAGGGCATCTTCCATGCGCGTCACGGGGAGGCGCAACACCAGTTTGATGCGGCGGCTGATGATTAGGTTGTCGTTGCGCCCAGTCGGCTCGCCATGGATAGGATGGATGCCCACCGCGGGTTCGTCTTTCAACCAGGGTAGATGGGCTGCCAAGGCATCGAACAGGGCTTGACCGTGGTCGACCGGAATCTCGGCGCCAACCAAATCGAAATGCAAATCCTTGAAACGCGGGGTGTACTGGAAGTCCTTGATGGCCTGCCAGTCCGGGTTATACATCCGCATACGAGTCTCCTGTCGAAGCGACGGGGCCGGGTTCTTGGCTAGCGACCCATTTCAACATTTCCTCAGCCCAATGCTTGGCCGTCACCGAATCTACATCGAAGATCGTAAAGCGCGCGCCGCGTTCGCGGATACGCAGGCGCATCATGGGCATCCCGCCAGACGCATAGCGCGCCTCCTGGAGTTCGATCTCCTGGTTGCCGTATGGATTGCGGAATTTGGTCAGCGACTTGATCTCGTCCATGATTTCGGTACGGTCTATGAATCAAGGCTGTATTGAGCCTGATTTTATCGAGTAAAAGCATCATGCCATGGGGTAAACGAACCTACCTGATCGGGTAGGTACAAACTACTCCCACGAAAAACCAATTTACCCCATCGGAATGATGGCCTCAGGCAAACAGGCTCACTAAGATTGCCGGACTCGTCTCGTGCCGGCAGGATGCCCACGAGCAGTGTTGTATAGGTAGTGACGATATACCGCATACCGCTTCGCAAGACCTAAAGGAGAAACAGATGGCTAAGAAAATGCATGACACGCCGAATCTGGACGAGCTGGAAAAAGGCCCGTGGCCCAGCTTCGTAACCGGCATCAAACGGCTAGCAAAGGATAACGACATGATGGTCGACCTGCTCGGCCAACTGGAAACCTCCTACAAGACTCGCTTCGGCTACTGGAAGGGCGGTACCGTGGGCGTGATCGGCTATGGCGGCGGCGTGATTCCCCGCTTCACCGAACTCAAGAACGCCGACGGCACCCCGAAGTTCCCGGAAGCCGCCGAGTTCCACACCCTGCGCATCATGCCGCCCGCCGGCATGCATTACACCTCCGACCTGTTGCGTCAATTATGCGACGCCTGGAGCGAAACCGGCGGATCAGGCCTGATCGCCCTGCATGGCCAATCCGGCGACATCATGTTCCAGGGCATCAGGACCGCAGACGTACAGCGCTCCTTCGACCGCTTCAATGAGATGGGCTTCGACATGGGCGGCGCCGGCCCCGCGCTGCGTACCTCCATGTCCTGCGTCGGCGCTGCTCGCTGCGAAATGTCCTGTTATGACGAGGCCCGCGCCCTGCGCACCGTCATCAACAACAACCTGGACGATATGCATCGCCCGTCCATGCCGTACAAATTCAAGTTCAAGTTCTCCGGCTGCCCGAACGATTGCATGAACGCCATCCAGCGTTCCGACATGGCCACCATCGGCACCTGGCGCGACAGCATCCGCGCTGACGAGAAGCAGGCCCGCGCCTGGCTGACCGCTCACAGCATGGAAGACCTGACCAACATGGTCATCGGCATGTGTCCGACCCGCGCCATTCAGTTGGTCAAGAATGACGGCAAAGCGGCCGCCGCAGGCATGACCAAGGTTGCGGTCTCCGACAGCAACTGCATCGAGATCGACAACCACAACTGCGTGCGCTGTATGCACTGTCTGAATGTCATGCCTGGCGCCTTGCTGCCTGGCAAGGACAAGGGCGTCACCATCCTGGTTGGCGGCAAGAGCGTGCTGAAGATCGGCACCTCGCTGGGCACCGTGGTGATCCCGTTCATGAAGATGGAATCCGACGAGGACTTCGAAAAGCTGAACGATCTGGTACGCAACATCATGGACTTCTTTGCCGAGAATGCACTGGAGCATGAGCGTACCGGCGAGATGATCGAGCGTATCGGCTTGGTCAACTTCCTGGAAGGTCTCGATATCCCGGTCGATCCAAGCATGATTACCCACCCGCGTACCAACCCCTACATCCGTATGGATGGCTGGGACGAGGAAGCGGCCAAGTGGAACGAGCGAAAGAACGCCGCCGCGTAATCCGATTACTCCTGTTTTGCGGATATTAGCCCGCAAAACAGGAGTAGATAACGGATACCAGCATCTTAAAGTTTTCTGATCTCACCTAGTTGGAGACAAGAATGAGCGAACGTACTCATGAGACTATCGAATCCGGCGCACCGGATCCGATGCCGTACATGCACCCTGTCATGGCCAAAAATTATGGCAAGTGGGTGTTCCACTCCCATCCGAAGCCCGGTGTGCTGTACCACCGCGCCGAGAACGGCGACGAAATCTGGACCGTCAAGGCCGGCACCCAGCGCCAGATGGACCACTACACCATCCGCAAGCTGGCCGACATCGCCGACCAGTTCGCCGACGGCTATGTGCGTTTCACCACCCGGTCCAACATCGAGTACATGGTTACCGATAGCGGCAAGGTCGATGGTCTGATCAAGGCACTGACCGACGGCGGCTTCCCGGTCGGCGGCACCGCCAACTCAGTATCCATGATTGCCCACACCCAGGGCTGGATGCACTGCGACATTCCGGGTACTGACGCCTCCGGCGCCGTGAAGGCCCTGATGGATGAACTCTATGGCGAGTTCATCAAATGCGAGATGCCCAACCGGGTCAAGCTGTCCACCTCCTGCTGCGAGATCAACTGCGGCGGCCAGGCCGACATCGCCATCGTCATCCAGCACACCAAGCCGCCCAAGATCAACCACGATATGGTCGCCAACGTCTGCGAGCGCCCAACCGTCGTTGCCCGTTGCCCGGTTGCGGCCATCCGCCCGGCCCTGGTGAACGGCAAGCCATCCCTGGAAGTGGATGAGAAGAAGTGCATCTGCTGCGGCGCCTGCTTCCCCCCGTGCCCGCCGATGCAGATCAACGACCCGGTCAATTCCAAGTTCGCGATCTGGGTGGGTGGCAAGAACTCCAATGCCCGCTCCAAGCCAACCTTCCACAAGTTGGTCGCATCTGGCATCCCGAACAACCCGCCGCGTTGGCCCGAGGTATCCACCATCGTCAAGAAGATTTTGGCGACCTACAAGGCCGATGGCCGCCCGTGGGAACGGATGAACGACTGGATCGACCGTATCGGCTGGCCCGCGTTCTTCGAAAAGACCGGCCTGCCGTTTACCAAGTATCACATCGACAACTGGCGCGGTGGCCGTCACAGCCTCAACGCCTCGGCTCAGATTCGCTTCTGATCCGATGTAGTCGTGCCGGGAGCGCAATCTCCCGGCACGGGTCAGCGAATCGCTTTTTTGGATTTAGGAATAGTTAAATGAAGATCGGTGTTCTAGTTAACGAGGGGCCTTATACCCACGAGGCCTCCGATAGCGCCTACAACTTCACCAAGGCGGCGCTGGAAAAAGGGCATGAGATTTACCGCGTGTTCTTCTACCACGATGGCGTCAACAACGCGACCCGGCTGACCGAGCCGCCGCGCGACGACCGCAACATCGTCAACCGCTGGAGTGAATTGGGCAAGCAGCACAACTTGGACCTAGTGGTCTGCATCGCCGCCGCCCAGCGCCGTGGCGTCATGGACGAGAACGAGGCCAAACGTCAAGGCAAGGACGCCCATAACCTCGCCGAGGGTTTCCGTATCTCCGGACTCGGCCAATTGGTTGAAGCGGGCATCCAGAGCGATCGCCTAGTAACCTTCGGCGACTGAGGAATACGAGATATGAGCGACGAAATGGATATGCAAGAAGGCGGCGTCGTCAAGCAGTTCATGTTTGTGAACCGCAAGGCGCCCTATGGCACCATCTACGCCCTGGAGGGACTGGAGGTCGTACTGATCTCCGCGGCCTTCGAACAGGACGTGAGCATGGCCTTCATTGATGACGGTGTGTATGAGCTGAAGAAAGGCCAGGACACCAAGGCATTGGGGCAGAAAAATTTCTCCCCCACCTACCGTGCACTGGAAGGTTACGACATCGAGAAACTGTATGTTGAAAAGGAATCCATGGCAGTCCGCGGTTTGACCGTAGAAGACTTTGCAGTGGATGTGACCGTGCTCGACCACGCCGAAATGGCGGCCAAGATGGCCGAGCAAGACGTCCTGATCAGTTTCTAATGGAGACCAAGATGCTGCACATCGTCAACAAATCGCCCTATGAACGCAACGCTCTTGATAGCTGCCTGCGTATTGCGACGAATGGTTCCGCTGTACTGCTGATCGAGGACGGCGTTTACGCTGCCGTCAAGGGCGGCAGCTTTGAGGGCAAGGTCCAGGCCGCGTTACCCGGCCTAAAGATTTATGCCCTAGGTCCCGATCTTTCCGCGCGCGGCATGGCCGATCGCGTTCTGGATGGGGTTAATGTTGTGGATTACGGCGGTTTTGTGGATCTGGTAGCAGAGCACAGCAACTGTCAGTCCTGGTTGTAATTTTTGAATACTTAGGAGAATTAACATGCCCATGGTTGAAGTTGCTGGCAAGTCCTTTGAAGTGGACGAAGAAGGTTACCTGATTAATCTGGCCGACTGGGATGAGGGCATCGCCGCTTATCTGGCCAAGGAAGAAAAGGTCGAATTGACTCCGAACCACTGGGAAGTAATCAACTTCCTGCGCGAATACTATTCCGAGTACCAGATCGCCCCGGCGATTCGTGTTCTGACCAAGGCCATCGGCAAGAAGTTGGGTCCGGATAAGGGTAGCAACAAGTACCTGTACGAGTTGTTCCCCTACGGCCCCGCCAAGCAGGCCTGCAAGATCGCCGGCCTGCCCAAGCCGACTGGCTGTATCTGATGCTGTTCTGACCGCAGCATTGCGCTGCGGTCTCGACTTCCGGCTATTGTCTCAATAGCCGAGAGTCGAGAGTGGTGAATCGAAGGACATTAAGGTCTTCATTCTCCACTCTCCACTCTCGACTGTATGTAAAGAGGAACGCATGTCATCGTTGACCGTTTTCTATATTGGCTTGTTCTACTTTGCCACGTTCGTCCTGGTCGCTGGTCTAACCTACCGTATTTACGAATACTGGAAGACCCCGGCGCCCTTGAGCATCCCGACCACGCCGGCACCGACGACACGTACTGGCGCCGTCTTCCGCGTCGCTCGCGAAGTCGCGCTGTTCGAAAGCCTGTTCAAGTCCAACAAATGGATATGGGTCTTCGGCTATCTGTTCCATATCGGTCTGGCACTGGTGCTGCTGCGTCATGTGCGCTACTTCTCGGAGCCGCTCTACTCCTTCCTGGTCTTCATTCAGCCATTCGGCGAATACGCCAGTTTTGTCATGGTCGCTGGCCTGGCTGGGCTTTGGGCGCGGCGCTTTCTGGTCGACCGGGTGCGCTACATCTCCACCCCATCCGATCATTTGATTCTGGCCCTATTGATCGCCATCGGCATCTCTGGCATGTCCATGACCTTCGTCGCTCATACCGACATCGTCAATCTCAAAGGCTTTGTACGCGGCATGATGACGCTCGATTTCCAGCCGTTGCCAACCGATGCCAATCTGCTGGTGCATCTATTCCTGGTGGCCCTGTTGATGATCATTTTCCCGGTCAGCAAACTTCTGCACGCGCCTGGCGTGTTCTTCAGCCCCACCCGCAATCAGGTGGACAACCCCCGCGAGAAACGGCATATAGCCCCATGGGCTGCTGCTCTCGAACGGGATAACAGCTGATTCATCGGACTGTTTGTAAGCATTCAAGGAGCAAACGTGGCTGGTCCCGAGTTCGAAGTACCCAAGATGTCGGAATACACCGAGGTCCCCAAGATCAAGGAAGGGGCGATGGCGCATGCCAAGTCCTTCCCTGCCGCCGAGGCCAGCCAAACCAGCCTGGGTTTCCCCTGGAAACTGACTGACGACTGGCATGATCGCGCGATCAACCGCATGGGCGAGTTGCTCGTCAAGTACCGTGGCCTGCGGGTATTCATGGACGCCTGCGTCCATTGCGGCGCCTGCACCGATAAATGCCATTACTTCCTTGGCACAGCCGACCCCAAGAACATGCCGGTTGCGCGCCAGGATTTAATGCGCAAGGTCTATCGCCGCTATTTCACCCTGCCGGGCAAGATCGTCCCTTGGCTGGTGGGTGCGGAAGACCTCACCAAGGAAACGCTCGACGACTGGTACAGCTACTATCACCAGTGCTCGGAGTGTCGCCGTTGCTCGGTATATTGCCCCTACGGCATCGACACCGCCGAAATCACCATGGCGGGCCGCGAGATACTCAACACCGTTGGCATGGGCCAGAAATATACCAGCGAGATCATCGCCAAGGTTTTCAAGATCGGTAACAACCTCGGTCTGCCCGGTCCGGCGCTGGAAGACACCCTGCTTGGTCTGGAAGAAGATATCGAAGCGGATACTGGCGTGGCAGTGAAGCTGCCGTTGGATGTCAAGGGCGCCGAAATACTCCTGGTCACGCCTTCGGCCGACTTTTTCTCCGAGCCGCACGTCGAGTCGCTGATCGGCTATGCCAAGGTATTGCACGCCGCCGGCGCATCCTGGACCTTTTCCAGCTATGCCTCGGAGGCCGGCAACTTTGGCCTGTTCAACGGCAACTACGAAACCATGCGCAAGGTCGCCATGCGGATACGCGACGCCGCTCTGGAACTGGGCGTCAAACGCATCATCGTCGGCGAGTGTGGCCATGCCTGGCGCATCGCCTATGCTTTCTGGAACACCCTGACCGGGCTTGGTTATGGCGGCAACGATCCCTTCTCGATCGAACTGCAAAAGCAACTCGACCCCCGCTACAAACAGCCCAGCCATATCTGCGAATACACCTGGGACCTGATCCAGCGAGGCGTGCTGAAATTCGACAAGTCACTCAATGACGATCGGGTCATTACCTTCCACGATTCCTGTAACGTGGCGCGCGGTTCGCGCATGGGCGACGAGCCGGGCGGCCAGTTCACGATCCCGCGCAACATCATCCGCGCGGTGGCCAACAACTTCCACGACATGGCCCCGGAAACCATCGGCGAAGCGACTTTCTGCTGCGGCGGCGGCGCCGGCATATTGACCGACGACTTGATGGAAGTCCGGGTCAAGGGCGCCCTACCGCGCATGAATGCCTACAACGCCGTGGCGCAGGAAAAGGGCGTCAACTTCATGGCCCTGATCTGCGCCATCTGCAAGGCCCAGTTCACCAAGGTAGTGCCTTATTACGGTTTCGACATGAGCCAGATCGGCGGCGTGCACCAGTTGGTCAGCACGGCCATCAAGCTGGAACAGGATTGATTGTTTGAATAGCCGCGGGCAACCGCGTACAGACACAGGCGGCCCTGCCGCGTGATTTACGATAGGAGAGCGAAGATGTCGGTCACATCAAAAGACGTAAAGAAGACTGAGGGCATGAACTGGCGCCGTTACAAGGACGGCCAAACCGAGGCTGACTACCGTTCCGAACAGGAGATAATTTTCCAGGCCAGTTGGAGTCACAAGTGCCCGGAATATGTGCTCTCGACCCCGCCCTGCCAGGGCTCCTGCCCGGCCGGTGAGGACATTCGTTCCTACCTGAACATCGTGCGCGGCATAGAAAAACCACCGGTCGGCGCCGATGGCAAGCCCAGCATGAGCTGGCAGGAATACGCCTGGCGTCGTCTAACCGAAGCCAACCCCTTCCCCGCCGTCATGGGCCGTGTCTGCCCAGCCCCCTGCGAGTCCGGTTGCAACCGTAACCAGGTGGAAGAGAATGTCGGCATCAACTCGGTCGAGCATTTCCTAGGCAACTGGGCGATCGAAAACAAGCTGGCATTCAACAAACCCGCCAAGAAGACCGGCAAGAAGGTCGCCATCCTCGGTGGCGGCCCCGCCGGCCTGGCCGCGGCCTACCAACTGGCCCTCAAGGGTCATAGCTGCACCATCTTCGATGACCATGCCGAACTTGGCGGCATGATGCGCTACGGCATCCCTGGCTTCCGCACCCCGCGTGAGGTACTTGACGCCGAAATCCAACGCATCCTGGACCTGGGCGTTGCGACCAAGCTGAACTGCCGTGTCGGCACCGACCTGCCCATGGCGCAGATCGAAAAGGACTATGACGCCATCATCATGGGGCTGGGTGCCCAGGCCGGTCGCGCCCTGCCGGTCGACGGCGCCGACGCACCCAACTGCGTAACCGCCATGGCCTTCCTGCGCGCCTTCAACGAAGGTCGCCTGCAACACGTCGGCAACAAGGTCGTGGTCATCGGCGGTGGCGACACCTCCATCGACGTCGCTACTGTCGCGCGTCGGCTCGGCAAGATCACCAACGCATCGAGCGCCGATCTGCCGGAGAATGTGCTGGCGGGGCAGACCGCCCATGACGTCGCTGCCATCGCCGCGCGCCAAGGCGTCGAGGTGGTGCTGATCTCCCGCGCCACCATCGACAAGATGGCCGCCAACAAGCACGAAGTCGAGCAGGCCCAGGCCGAAGGCATTCAGATCGTTGGCGGCGTTACGCCAGTCGGCATTGTCAAGGGCCCGGATGGCCGCGCTACTGCCTTGAGGGTCGCCAAGTTCGAGATGGCCGGCAAGGAAACCAAGATCATCCCGGGTACCGAGCAGGACATCACCGGTGACCTGATCGTCTCCGCCATCGGTCAGGCGGTCGACTTCACCGGTCTGGAAACCTTCAACAACAACAACGGCCTGATCAAGACCGACAAGAACTATCGCTTCCCCGGCAAGACCAATGTGTTTGTCGCCGGCGATGTGATTCGGCCCCACTTGTTGACCACCGCCATCGGCCATGCTCGCATCTGCGCCGAAGGCATCGACGAGTTCCTGTCCGGCGAAGAACCGGACAAACGGCCCAAGGTCGACGTTCATCGTTGGGACATGATCCGCAAGTGGCTGGAAGCGGGTCACGATTACAACGAGCACCACGGTCAGGAGATGGGCACTTCCGAATGGAAAGACACCCTGCACAACTTCGACGATCGCTCCGGCCGCTATGTGATTGCCTCCACCGAGCTGTTTCTGGGCCACTTCGCCAGCACGGCGCGCAACAAGCGTCAGGTAACGGTGCTGGACAAGAATTCCGCCCTGGGCAACTTCCAGGACCGCCTCCATGCCTTGTCCGAACAGGAAACCGTGGCCGAGGCCAAGCGTTGCATGTCCTGCGGCCTGTGCTTCGAATGCGACAACTGCGTCATCTATTGCCCGCAGACCGCCGTGTTCAAGGTCCGCAAGAAGGATAATCCGACCACTGGCCGTTATGTGGATACCGACTACTCCAGGTGCATCGGCTGTCACATCTGCGCCGATGTCTGCCCGACCGGCTACATCCAGATGGGCATGGGCGACTGATAAGGAAGGAACTGGCATGGCTAGATTTGCCCAATGGCTGAAGTTGGCCGCCCTCCTGGGCGTGGCGGTGGCCTTCGCCGCCATCCCACTGCGGCAGGCGACGGCGGACGTTAAGTTACCTGGACTGGAGAACCGCAAGGGTGATAAGTGCGTGGAGGATGTGGATATCATTCGCCGCAACCACCCCGACCTGCTCAAGCATCACCGTATCGAGACACTGCGCCAGGGTATACGCACCACCAAGTACAGCCTCAAAGGGTGCGTCGAGTGTCATGCCAGCGCCAAGACGGGTAGCGTAGCATCGACCAAAGACGATTTCTGCGTCACCTGTCATGCCTATGCCGGGGTCCATCTTGATTGCTGGGGCTGTCATGCCAGCAAACCGAAGGCAAAATCGGCGCCAGCCGCCGATCAGCAAGCTTCGCCCACGATGAACCCTGTCCAAACCGGGGGAGTTAACCGATGACCGCGTCACATAAACCCGAACGCCGCGATTTTCTCAAGACCGGCGCTGTTGTCGCTGGCGCCGCCATCGCTCCGGGCGTCCTGTTCTATGGCATTGCCCAAGGCCGGGCGCCGGAGGAAGGCGCCTCCAGCCTGGTACGCTGGGGCATGCTCATTGATACTGGCAAGTGCGCCAACGGCTGCACGGCGTGCGTCAACGCCTGCAACACCGAAAATGGCCTATCCGGTAAAACCGGACCGCAAGATTCACAATGGATACGCAAGCTGAACATCAAGCACCTGCAAACGGGCATCGAACACAATCTGCCTATGCTGTGCCAGCATTGCGCCAATCCACCTTGCGTGGATGTTTGTCCCACCGGCGCGTCGATGAAACGCGCCGACGGAATCGTCCTGGTCGACCGTCATATCTGTATCGGCTGCCGCTACTGCATGATGGCTTGTCCCTACAAGGCACGCTCGTTCGTGCATGAGCCACTGGCCGACCAGAACCCCGATGTTCCCCGCGGCAAGGGCTGCGTCGAGGCCTGCACCTTCTGCGTCCAGCGGGTGGACAAGGATCAACAGCCCGCCTGCGTCGAAGCCTGCAATGCCGATGGCCATCAGGCCATGTTGTTCGGCGATCTTCGCAATCCGGAAAGCGCTATCGCCAAGGCCATGCTGGCCTATGCCAGCGTTGAAGTACGCGGCGATCTTGGCCTGAACACCGGTGTCCGTTACCAAGGGATTTGAGCCATGACTGACGTAACCTGCTTCTCCGCCGACTGCAATAAAAGCAAATTGTTCTGGGGCCTGTTGGCCCTGGGCGGTTTGGTCATGCTGAGTACCCTCAGCGCCTACTTCTATATCGAGCATCACGGTCACATCGTGACTGGCATGAATAATCAGATCGTCTGGGGCCTACCCCATGTCTTTGCGGTCTTTCTGATCGTTGCCGCCTCCGGCGTGCTCAACGTAGCCTCCATCGGCTCGGTGTTCGGCAAGAAGATATACAAGACCCGGTCGCCGCTGTCCGGTCTGTTGGCACTGACCATACTGGCGGGCGGTCTCGCCGTGCTGGTGCTGGACCTGGGCCGATCGGACCGCATCATCGTGGCCATGACCCACTACAACTTCAAGTCCATCTTCGCCCTCAACATGATCTTCTACACTGGCTTTTTTGCCATTGTCGGCCTGTATCTGTTGACCCTGATGGATCGCAAGCTGAAACCATGGTCGCATCCGGTCGGGTTCCTGGCCTTTTTGTGGCGTCTGGCGCTGACTACCGCCACCGGCTCCATCTTTGGCTTTCTGGTGGCGCGCGCCGGTTATAACTCGGCCCTTTACGCCCCGATGTTCATCATCTATTCCTTCGCCTATGGCCTCGCCTGCTTCCTGGTCGTACAGACGGCGATGTACAAATGGAACAACATCCAGATCGACGAATACGTCCTCGGCCGAATCAAGAACCTGCTGGCCGTGTTCGTCGCTGCCAGCCTGTACTTCACGGCGGTGCTGCATCTGACCAACATGTACTTCGCCAAGCAATGGGATTTCGAGCGTTTCATCCTGGTGGAAGGCGATACCTATCCGATGATTTTCTGGCTTGGCCAAGTCATCGTCGGCGGCATCATCCCGCTGCTCATGATCTTCAGCCCTGGCGCCGCCAAGAGCCCCGCCCGGATACTCATTGCCGCCTTGCTGGTCATCGTCGGCGGACACGCCCAGATGTATGTCACCATAGTCGGCGTCCAGGCCTTCCCGCTGGCCATCTTCCCCGGCTATGCCGAGACCAGCAGTTTCTTCGACGGCGTGGTGCATCCTTACTCGCCGTCCACCCTGGAAGTGATGCTCGCCCTGGGCGGCATGGCCACGACCTTTCTGCTCACCACGGTCGCCGTACGGATACTCAAGTTCCTGCCCATCGACAAGCTCGACCAGAAACACTGAGCCCCCCGTCCAGACTATTAAGCGGGTCGCGGATCGAAAGGCCGACTAAAATTGTCGGCCTTTCGATTTTCGGCTGATAGAATATCGCCATGGCTAACTTGTACATCTCCGCCGCCCATAAATCTTCCGGCAAGACCATGGTCACCCTGGGGTTGTGTCGCGCGCTGAAGAATCGCGGGCTAAAGGTACAGGCATATAAAAAAGGGCCCGATTACATCGACCCTATCTGGCACGCGCAAGCCAGCGGACGACCTTCATACAACCTGGATTTCCGCTTTATGACGCACGCCGAGATCCACGGCCTATACGACCGCCACGCCGCGACCGCCGACATCGTCATCGTCGAAGGCAACAAGGGTTTGTATGACGGCATGGATATCGAAGGCTCCGACAGCAATGCCGCACTGGCCAAAGAACTGGCCCTGCCCGTGGTCCTGGTCATCGACGCTATCGGCATCACCCGTGGCGTGGCGCCGCTACTGCTCGGCTATCGGGCATTCGATCCCGAGGTTAAAATCGCCGGGGTGATCCTGAACAAGGTCGGCGGCCCCCGTCATGAAGGCAAACTCCGCCAGGTCATCGAACGCTACACGGATATTCCCGTGCTCGGCGCCATCCATCGGGACGCCCGTCTGGCCATCGAGGAACGCCACCTCGGGCTGGTGCCCGGCAACGAAGATACCGCGGCCGAACAACGCATCCAGGCCATCGCCGAAGTCGTCGCCAGTCAGGTCGATCTCGATGCCCTGCTCGCGCTGACGAACGCTGCGCCGATCCCGCGCGGGGTGCAGCCCAGCCCCTTCGATCCGGGTTTCCGCCTACGAGAGAATAGCCAAGGCCCTATCCGCATCGCTATCGCCCAGGACCGCGCCTTTGGTTTTTACTACAGCGAAGACCTTGATACCTTGCGCGAGAGTGGGGTGGAGCTCATCCCGCTCGACACCTTAAAGACCAGCGCGCTACCAGACGTGGCTGGACTGATACTGGGCGGTGGCTTTCCTGAGTCTTTTATATCCGAACTATCCGCCAACCACAGTCTGCGCCAGGACATACGCCAGGCAGTGGAAGCGAACCTGCCGGTCTATGCCGAATGCGGCGGCCTAATGTACTTGTCGCGTTCGATCCTCTGGAACGGCCAGCGAGGCGAGATGGTGGGGCTGATCCCGGGCGATGCCGTGATGGGCGCCCGGCCGGTCGGCCGAGGCTATGCCAGTTTTCTGGAGACCGCCGACTCGCCGCTGGTTACCCGACCGGGACAGGAAATCCCTGCCCATGAATTTCACCATTCCCATCTGGAAAATCTCGCCGATGGCCTGATCTACGGTTACCGGATCACGCGGGGCCATGGGATCGACGGTCGGAACGACGGATTTGTCCACAAAAACCTGCTCGCCGCCTATTGCCACCGGCGCGGGTCCGGCGACCAGGGCTGGATCGCCCCTTTTCTGGCCAAGGCCCGCGCCTATGCCCAAGATTGCAACGCGGCCCGTATCGCCGCTTAATTGGAGAAAATCGCATGATAAATTTAACCAAAACCGCCGCCGAACAGATCGCCCAAGCCGCTCGCGAATCCGGCGCCGACAAAATGGCCCTGCGTATCGCTGCTCGGTTAAATGAAGCCGGTATGTTGGAATTCGGCCTGGGCTTCGATGAAGAACGCGATAATGACAGCCGGCTTGAATCCTATGGTGTCACACTGTTGGTTCACCCATCCAGCGCTGAGTATTTGCAGGGCGTGACGATCGACTATGTTGAATCTGCGCCCGGCGAGGCCCACTTCATCTTTATGATGCCCGATCAAGGCGGCGGCTGCGGTTCAGGTGGTTGCGGCTCTGGCGGTTGCGGTTCGGGCGGCTGCGGTTCATCTGGAAATGCGTGACCAAAAATCGTGACACAGAGGCGTGACGAGTAACGATAAAGACGCAAAAACCACCCAAGAGTCACGCCTCACTGGTCACGCTTCACTTGTCACACTTTTCAGGTAACCCATGGACTACTTACCAATTTTCCTCGATCTCAAGGGTAAGACCGGACTGGTCGTCGGCGGCAGCGATGTTGCCGCTCGCAAGGCCACGCTGCTCATCAATGCCGGCGCCTGGGTCAATGTCGTCGCCCCGGGGCCACTGGCCGCCGGGTATGACAACCTGAGCAAGACCGATCGCCTCATCCATCGCCAGGAGGCCTTCCGGCCTGAGCACCTGGATGACGTCGAAGTGGTCTTTGCCGCCAGCGGCGACGACGCGCTGGACAAACAGGTGTACGAGGCCGCCCACGCCCGCCACCTGCCGGTCAACGTAGCCGACCGGCCCCAGTCCTGCTCCTTCATCATGCCCAGCATCATCGACCGTTCGCCGGTCGTGGTGGCCGTCTCCAGCGGCGGCGAGGCGCCGGTGCTGTCGCGGCTGTTGCGAGCCCGACTGGAAACCCTGATCCCGGCCGCCTATGGCCGGCTTGCCGCCCTTGCCGGCCGCTTCAAAACACCGGTCCGCAAACACTTCCCGACCACCGAAGGCCGGCGCAAGTTCTGGGAAAAGGCGCTGCTCTCGCCGATAGCCGAGATGGTCTTCGCCGGCCGCGAACAGGAAGCCGAGCACAGCCTGACCAAGATGCTGGAAGCAAGCGACACGGCCATCGGCGTCGGCGAGGTCTATCTGGTCGGCGCCGGCCCCGGCAACCCGGACCTGCTCACCTTTCGCGCCTTGCGCCTGATGCAGCAGGCCGACGTCGTGGTCTATGACCGCTTGGTCTCGCCGCCCATCCTCGACATGTGCCGACGCGACGCCGACCGGCTTTATGTCGGCAAGGAACGTGACAACCACGCTGTGCCGCAGGACGAGATCAACATGGTGCTGGTGCGTCTAGCCAAGGAAGGTAAACGGGTGCTGCGCCTGAAGGGCGGCGACCCGTTCATCTTCGGCCGTGGCGGCGAGGAGATCGAGACCCTGCGCGAACACGGCGTGCCGTTTCAGGTGGTGCCGGCGGTGACGGCTGCGGCGGGCGTGGCGTCCTACGCCGGCATCCCGCTCACCCACCGCGACCACGCCCAGGCGCTGATCCTGGTCACCGGCCATCTCAAGGACGGCAGCATGGACCTCGACTGGGACATGCTCTGCCGACCGCGCCAGACCATCGTCATCTACATGGGGCTGAAAGGCCTGGTGACGCTGTGCGCGCAGATGAAGAAACACGGTATGCCCGGCGACACCCCCGCCGCCATCATCCAGCAGGGCACCACCCTCAACCAGAAGACCGTCACCGGCACCCTGGATACCCTGCCGGCACTGGCGGCAGACGCCGAACTGAAGCCGCCAACCCTGATCATCGTCGGCAGCGTGGTCAGCCTGCATGCCAAGCTCAACTGGTTTCACCCAGAACCAGCCGAAGACGACCACTGGCACACGCCGCTGGACCAGCCAGCGAGCATGTGAGGCCGATTTTGTAGTCGTTGGCTATACGCGCGGCGCACCTGGCATGGCGTCGTCCGACATCCCCCGCGTCTACTTTCCCCAGCGCGGCAACAAATCGTTGGCGATATCTAACTGGTCGAGAACGCGGGCGACGATGAAATCGACCACCTGCGCCACACTCTTGGGCCGCTCATAAAAACCTGGATTGGCCGGCAGGATGGTGGCGCCGGCCTCGGCGAGCTGGGTCATGTTTCTCAGGTGAATCAGCGAGAACGGCGTCTCACGGGGGACCAGGATCAGCGGCCGTTTTTCCTTCAGCATTACGTCGGCGGCGCGTTCGATCAGGTTATCTGCCAGGCCGTGGGCGATCGCCGCCAGGCTGCCCATGGTACATGGGCAAACCACCATCGCGGCGGCCGGGTTAGAGCCGGATGCGGCCGGGGCAAACCATTCCTTCTCGCCGTAGACCTGAATCTCGCCAGCGTGGCCGGCTAAACGGCCATTCAGCATGGCCGCCAGTTCGGCCAGATCGCCAGGCAGGGTCAGGTCCAGCTCTTGCCGGGCGACGATACGGGCGGCCTGAGAAACCAGCAGGTCAACCCGGCAGCCAGCGCCGAGCAGGCATTCCAGCAGGCGGAGACCATAAGCAATGCCGGAGGCGCCGGTCCAGGCCAGGGTGATGCGTTTCATGTCTTCTTCTCCAGCAATCCAGCCACGACCAGGCCATTGACCAGGCCGCTGACCCAGGCCGCGCCGAGGAACACCGACAGCAGGGGCAACAGATTCACGCCGGGCATCAGCCAGACGCCGACCACGCCCAGTTGGGCGCCAATGTGGGCGAACGCCGCCAGCGCCGACAGGCCAACTGGCCCGAACCAGCGCCGGGGCAGATGCACGGCCAACCCCAGCATCGTCAGGCTGGCCAAGCCGCCGGCCAGGCTCATGACAAAGGTGGGGGTCAAAAAGGCGCCCAGGGCCAGCGCGCCAGCGACGATGCGTAGCAGTGACACCCAGACCGCCGCCCGCCAGCCAAACTGGTACAACACGACCAGGGTGACGATGTTGGCCAGCCCCGGCTTGACCCCTGGCAGGGGCAACGGGACGGCCGCCTCGGCCAGCGTCAGGCCCACCGCCGCCGCCGCCAGACCGGCGATGCGGCGATCCTCGGCGCTGATCTCCAGGTTAATAATTGAGGGAGTCATAGATGCTCGCCCCGCGCTCGACGCTGACCCGGTTGGGCAGGCAGATGGCCACCTGACCCGGCCCCAGCCAGCCCTGCTTGACGCAGATTTGCTGCGTACCAGGGTCGGACTTGATTCGCACCCGGCCGCCGCGAATCTCGACCTGGGTAACGCCCAGCGGTCCCGGCACGGCGATCTCCCGGTCCAGTCGGGGCGTGGTTTCCAGGAACACCCGGCCGGCCTGCTTGATGACCACCCGGTCGCCGCTGCCGCCATGGCCCCACAGCGCGGCGACCAGGGCAGCGCCGCCGGCCAGCACCAGCCAGTCGCCCGGTTTGAGCAGACTCAGGGCAGCAGCCGGCTTCAAGCCAGTTCCCGGTGCCGGACCAAGACTTGCTGGCTGGCCCGGAAATAGTCCGCCAGGGTTTCAGCGAAGAACACCGAACGATGCTGGCCGCCGGTGCACCCCAGGGCCACGGTAAAGTAGCTGCGATTATCGGCGATATAGGCCGGCAGCCACTTCTCGACATAGGCTCGAATGTCGTCGAGCATGGTCAGTACGCTCGGATGACCACGCAGAAAATTGATGACTGGGGCATCGCGACCAGTCAGTGGCCGCAAATTCGCGTCGTAGTGGGGATTGGGCAGACAGCGCACGTCGAACACCAGATCGGCATCGAGCGGGATGCCGTGTTTGAAGCCGAAGGACTGGAACACCAGGGTGAAGGCCGCATTCTCCATCTGACAGAAATCCCGGACCCAACCACGCAGGCTATTGGCCGACAGATCACTGGTGTCCAGATGATAAGCGCGACTGGACAAGGACTCCAGTATCACCCGCTCTTCGCGGATACATTCCTGGAGGGAACGTGCGCCGGTGTTCAGCGGATGGTGGCGACGGGTCTCCGAGAATCGTTTGACCAGGGTGTCGTCCTTGGCATCAAGGAAAATGACCTTCAAATCCACCCAGACACGCAGGGCATCCAGGGCATCGGGCATCCCGGCCAGGCCGCTGGCGCTACGCGCATCGACGCTCACCGCCAGGTCCGCGCAGCCGGTCTCGGCCAGGTGACTCGCCACCTCCGGCAACAGGTCGGCGGGCAGATTGTCGATACAGTAATAACCGCCGTCCTCCAGCGCCTTGAGTGCGACGCTCTTGCCAGAGCCGGACAGACCGCTGATGACGACCAGTCGCATGGTGCTCACTCGTCCCCGTCGTCCGCGCCTTGATCCTGCATATGGATGCGCTGCCGCTCAGCGAACTCCTCCGCGCTATTGAAGCCACGCAGGCGCAGTATATGGTTGCGCACCGCCACCTCCACCAGCACTGCCAGGTTGCGGCCGACCGCCACCGGGATGCGCACTTCAGGTATCCGGATACCGAGTATGTCGCGGGTTTCCGCCTTCATGTCCAGACGGTCCACCGTCTCCCATTTCTCGGCCGGGGTCAGATGGATGATGAGCTTGAGGTTCTTCTTGTGCTTGACCGCCGTTTCGCCAAACAGACGACGGATGTTGAGTACGCCCAGCCCGCGCACTTCCATGAAATCCTGCAACAGGGCGGGGCAGCGGCCTTCCAGGGTATCCAACGACACGGCATAGACCTCCAAGGCATCGTCGGCGACCAGGCGATGACCACGGGAAATCAGTTCCAGCGCCAGCTCGCTCTTGCCCACCGAGGCATCACCGCTAATCATCACGCCCAGACCCTGCACCTCCAGGAATACGCCATGCAAGATAGTCGACGGCGCCAGGGCGTAGGTAATGATGTGCGACAGCACCTGCATCAGGTACGGGCTTTGTTCCTGGGTAGCAAATAGTGGCGTGGCAGTGCGCTCGGCGGCCTCAAGCATGGCCGGTGGCGGCGTCTCGCCGTTGGCCACCACCACGGCCGCCAGCTCGGTGGAAAATAGATTATCAATGGCCTTTTGCAGGGCCGCGTCGTCCAGGCTGCGCAGATAATCCAGCTCGGCGCAGCCGAGCAATTGGACCCGATTGGGATGAACGAAATTGAGATGGCCGATCAAGGCCAGGGTCGGCTTCTGGATGGTTTCCGAGGTTAGCCGCCGGTTGCCGCCGGCGTGCCCAGACAACCAGTTCATGCGCAGCTTTTCGCCGGCCCGACTGAACAACTCGTCGACCGTGAGGTGGTTGACTACGGTGTCCATTCCCGGATAAGCCGATAGAGCGCGCCATTGTCCGGCGCCGCGCGCAATTGATCGCGCATTCCTTTCTCGCTGAACATCTGGGCCAGCTCGGCCAATATCTGCAAATGCAGATCGGACGCCGCAGCTGGCGCCAACAGGATGAACAACAGGTCAACCGGGACGCTATCCGGCGCGTCAAAGTCGATCGGCTCCTTCATCCGGACGAAGACGCAGGCGGTTTCTTTCAGGCCCTTGATGCGGCCATGCGGGATGGCGATGCCATGACCGAGGGCGGTGCAACCGAGCTTCTCGCGCGAGGACAGACTATCGGACACCTCTTTGGCCGGGACGCCCTCGCTGGTTTGCAGGGCCTGCCCGACCAGTTCGAACAGGCGTTTCTTACTGGTTGCTGCCAGGTCGGAGAAGACGTTTTCCGGCCTGAGCAAAGTCGATACGATATTCATGATGGTCACCGCAACACCCGCCACTGCGGGGCGCGGTTCACTCCGTTTCCGTTTCCACGTCCTGACGTTTCAGGCTGCCGGCTTCGCGATGATGGCCGCCCGCCTTTTCCTTATGCTTGACTACCTGGCGATCGAGCTTGTCTGCCAGGGTATCGACTGCGGCGTACATATCGTCGGCGCTAGTCTCGACGAATATATCCTTGCTGGCCAGATGGACATTCACCTCGGCCTTGTGCTTCAGTTTTTCGACCGTCAGTATCACCGCGACGTCGATGACATGGTCGAAGTGGCGGGTGATCCGCTTGAGCTTCTCTTCGACATAGGCACGCAGAGCGGGGGTCACTTCCAGATGATGGCCGGTGATGGTGAGGTTCATATGCACTCCAGTTGCGAAAGGGGCAAGTCACAACGACTTGCGTTGGTTAGCGGGCGGGATGTTGAGCTGCTCCCGATATTTGGCCACGGTCCGGCGGGCCACGACGAATCCTTGTTTGCCCAGCATCTCCGAAATGGCGTTGTCGGACAAGGGGCTGGTCCGGCTTTCGCTCTCAAAGAACTGCCGGATCAAAACCTTGATCGCGGTACTTGAAGCCGCACCGCCGGTCTCGGTGGTCAAGGCGTTGCCGAAGAAATGTTTGAATTCATAGAGGCCACGCGGCGTCATCATATACTTTTGGCTAGTGACGCGGGAGATGGTGGATTCGTGCAAGCCGACCACCTCGGCGATCTCGCGCAACACCAAGGGCCGCATGGCCACGTCGCCATGTTCGAAAAACAGCCGCTGCCGGTCGATGATGGCCTGGGCCACGCGCAGAATAGTCTGGAAACGCTGCTGGATATTCTTGATCAGCCAGCGAGCCTCCTGCATCTGCCCGGTCAACTGGCTGCCGCTCCCCCGGTTCTGGCGCAGGATATTGGCATAAACCTCGTTGATACGCAGCTTGGGCATCGCTTCCGGGTTCAGGCTGGCCAGCCACTCGCCCTGCACCTTGCGCACAAACACGTCCGGCGCCACATACTGCGTCCGGGTGGCTGAGAAACTGGCGGCGGGACGCGGATTGAGCGAGGTAATCAACTGCCGGATGGCGATGAAATCGCGGTCGTCGCTAATGTTCAGCAACCTTTTCAGCTTGCCATATTCCCGCTCCGCCAGGAGATCGAGATGCTGGCTGACCAAGCGCCTGGCCTGAGCCAGATACGGGGTATCCTCGGGCAGATCGCCCAACTGAAGACGCAGATTCTCGGCCAGGTCGCGGGCGCCTACGCCAAGCGGGTCGAGGCTTTGCAACAGGCGCAGCGCCGTCAGCAACTCGTCCACGCCGACATCCACCTCGGCCGGCAGCATCTGAGCCAGTTCTTCCAGGCTCAGGCTCAGATAACCGTCTTCATTCAGCGCCTCGACCATGAAGCTGACCAACTGCCGGTCCCGCTCGCTCAAATGCATCATGGCCACCTGGTCGAGCAGGTGCTGGCGCAGGCCGAGGCTTTCATCGTCCGCCTGCTGGTTGCCGCGGTCGTCGTCATCGTCATCGCTACCCGCAGAGACATGACGGTCGCCCCAGGCCATTTCTTCATAGACCGAATCGGACTCGTCGCGGGTCACGGTTTCCGCTTCCCGGCTCGGCGTCTCGCCCTCGCCGACCGGCCCGACACCCTCCTCGATCCGCTCCAGCATGGGGTTCTCCTGGAGCATCTGGCCGATCTCCTGGTTCAACTCCTGGCTCGATAATTGCAGCAGACGGATGGACTGCTGCAACTGGGGCGTCAGGGTAAGCTGATGGGAAAGTTTGAGTTGTAGGTTTTGCTTCATCGTGAAGGCCGGTTGGGGCGTGGCCAAACGGGACAATTAGAGCCGGAAATGCTCACCCAGATATACCTTGCGAACGCTGTCATTATAAACGATCTCGTCGGGCGTACCGGACGCCAGAACCAGACCATCGTTGAGGATGTAAGCGCGGTCGCAGATGCCCAGGGTCTCGCGCACGTTGTGGTCAGTGATCAGAACGCCGATGTCGCGCTCCAGCAAGAACCGGACGATCTTCTGGATGTCGATCACCGAGATCGGATCGATGCCGGCGAACGGCTCGTCAAGCAGGACAAAGCGCGGCTGCATGGCCAGGGTCCGGGCGATCTCGACCCGCCGCCGCTCGCCGCCGGACAGACCGATCGCCTGGGCATCGCGCAGGTGGCCGATGTTCAGGTCGTCGAGCAGATAGCCCAGGTGCTCCTCGACCCCATTGGCATCGAAGCCCTTGAGTTCGAGCACGGCGGCGATGTTCTCAGCCACTGTAAGCTTGCGGAAGATCGAGGCCTCCTGAGGCAGGTAGCCAAGACCCAGCCGAGCCCGTTGATAAACCGGCAGGCGGGTGATGTCATGCTCGTCCAACTCGATGTGACCGCCATCGACACCGATCAGGCCGACCAGCATATAAAAGCATGTGGTCTTGCCGGCGCCATTCGGGCCCAGCAGGCCGACCACCTCGCCGCTATGCACCTCAATGGCGACGTCATTGACCACCTGACGCGACTTGTAACGTTTTTTCAGACCGGTCGCCTTTAAGCTGCTCATGGCTTCGCCGGGGCGCCCTGGTTATGCGGCCGAATGACCGCGTGGACGCGGCCCTTGCCGCTGCCGTCGCTGCTCCCCAGCGCCTGATAGCGCTCGCTGCGCATATCGTAGGTAATCGAAGCGCCGCGCAACTCGTCGCTGCCCTGCTTGAGGTGCGCAGCGCCGATCAGTTTCACCACCTCGGTCCGGGCGTCGTATTCAATACGATCGGCCTCGGCCTCCATGAACTCGTCCCGCCCTTCCATCTTTTGCTTGAACTCCACCGGCTTGCCGACAGCCACCCCGGAGGTCATGCCCTGGGCGTCCTGGCTGACGTCGATACGGGCGGCCCGCATCGACATCGTGCCCTGGGTCAGGATCACATGACCATCATAGGTCGCGGTCTTTCTAGCATCGTCCATACGCACGCTGTCGGCCTCGATCTGTACCGGACGATTCCGGTCCGCCTTCTCGGCCCAGGCCGAACCGACCGCGCACAAGCTGAACGACAGCGCGATCAAGCCCCATTCAACGATGAGTCTCATAGATTCCTTTCACCCGGCCGCTCAATTGCAGGGTTCGTTCCTTGCCATCGGCAACCATGGCGTTGCCGGTCAATAGGCTGGCGCCTTGTTTCAGGATAACCGGTTTATCGGTCGTCAGGCGGTCGGCATTGGGCATGATTTTCAGATACTCGGTGGTCAACTCCAGCGGTGCCTGGCCAGGCCGACCAGCCTCGGTCATCGACACCCCGCCCAGCAGATAGACAACCTCGCCATTGGCCGAGACCTGACCACGGCTGGCACGCGCCGCCACGCGAGGGATACCGGGCCCGTCGCGCAGGAAGGTCGGCGCGTCCAATGTGGTGGTGTCGTCATCCGGGTAGTGTCGCATTTTGCCGGCCGACAGATGATAGCGGGGAACGCCGGCAACGTCGTAAGCGACGGCCCGTAGGTCATCGACGAAGTAGTCCAAATGATGTCCCGCCGCCGCGCCGACCGGGGTCGGCCCTTGTTCGGCCAATTGGCCCAGCCAGGCCGTCAGCAGCACCAGGCCACCGACGACGGCCAGTGGCAGCCAGTAATGCTGAATCGGCCGCCAATCGTCGCCGGTCATTGATCGTAACGCGCCAATTGGATCGCCCAACTATCCTGGGCGCGCATAATCAACTCGCAGACCTCACGGGCGGCGCCGCGTCCGGCCCCGGCCCTGGCGACATAGTGCGCCCTGGCCTTGACCGCATCCGGGGCATCGGCCACGGTGCAGGCCAGGCCACAGCGACGCAGTACCGGCAGGTCCACCAGATCGTCGCCCATATAGGCGGTCTGCTCCGGCTTGAGACCTGTTTCGGCCAACAGCGCCTCATAGGCCGCCCGTTTATCTTCGGCGCCCTGGATGATGCGGGCGATACCAAGATTACGGGCCCGGTATAACACCACCTTGGATATCCGTCCGGTCAGGATGACCGACTCGACCCCGGCATCGCCCAGCATCTTGATGCCATGGCCGTCACGCGAGTTGAATGCCTTGTATTCCTGGCCATCGTCACCGTAGAACAGGCTGCCGTCGGTCAGCACGCCGTCGACGTCGAAGATCAGCATCTTGACGGCGCGGGCACGAGCCAGAATGTCCACGTCGATCATACGACCCCGGCGCGCAGCAAATCGTGCATGTTGAAGGCGCCGGTCAGCCGGCCAGCGCCGTCCACGGCCAGCAGGCCGTTGATCTGCTTATCCTCCATGTAGCGCGCCGCCTCGGCGGCCAGGACATCCTCGGAGATGGTCTTGGGCGCACGGGTCATGACCGCATCGATGCGGGTCGTCTTGATGTCCAGATCGCGATCCAGACAGCGGCGCAGATCGCCGTCGGTAAACACCCCGACCAGGCTACCGGCGGCATCGACCACGGCGGTCATGCCCAGTTTCTTGCGGGTCATTTCCATGAGCGCAGCCTTGAACGGCGTGTCCTCCTGGACCACCGGCAGGGACTCGTCCTTGTGCATCACGTCACGGACATGGATTAGCAGCCGGCGGCCCAGGGCACCGCCGGGATGGGTCCGGGCGAAATCCTCGGCGGTGAAGCCGCGCGCGTACAAAGTGACCACCGCCAGCGCGTCGCCCAAGGCCAGGGCCGCCGTAGTGCTGGCGGTCGGCGCCAGGTTATGCGGACAGGCCTCTTGGGCGACGGCGGCATCAAGATGGATGTCTGCCTCCCGCGCCATGGTGGATCCAGGTCGGCCAGTCATGGCGATCAGCCGAGCGCCGCGTCGCTTGATGAGCGGCACGATGGCAAGTATCTCCGGACTCTCGCCGGAATTGGACAGGGCGAGCACCACATCCTGGCTGGTAATCATGCCCAGGTCGCCGTGGCTGGCCTCGGCCGGGTGCATAAAGAAGGCCGGTGTGCCGGTGCTGGCCAGGGTCGAGGCGATCTTGTTGCCGACATGGCCGGACTTGCCCATGCCGGTGACCACCACCCGGCCCTTGCAGGCCAGCAGAATGTCGACCGCGCGAACCAGGGAATCGTCCAGGCGCGATTGCAAGGCCGACACCGCCGCCGCTTCGATTTCCAGGGTGCGGCGGGCCAGAGCCAAGATGTCCGATGCGGTTACGGGGCTGGATGTCATAATGGCGCGAAGTATACCGATCCCGCCGCCATCCAGCCATGCCGTCAACCCTGGCCCTAATCCTGCTCCTGCTGGCCGCCGCCGTGCTGGCCACCACACTGTTCCGGTTCTTGCGACTGCCGGCGCTGCTCGGCTATGTGGCGGTTGGCGTGCTGCTCGGGCCATCCGGCTTCAACCTCGCGCCCCAGGACACGCAAACCCGCAGTCTGGCTGAATTCGGCGTGGTCTTTCTGATGTTCTCCATCGGCCTGGAGTTCTCCTTGACCAAGCTAAAGACCATGCGCAATCTGGTCTTTGGCCTGGGCAGTCTGCAAGTCCTGCTCACCATGTTGCTGGCTACGGCGCTGGGCTTGGCCGTCGGCCTCGACATCGGCGCCGGCCTGGCCCTGGGCGGCGCGCTGGCGATGTCCTCCACCGCCATCGTGGTCAAGCTACTAACCGAGCGTAACGAGCTGAGCGCCCCGCATGGCCGCCGGATCGTCGGTGTATTGCTGTTCCAGGATCTGGCTGTGGTGCCGCTGCTCATCTATATACCAGCCCTGGCCAGCGGCGAGGACATGGCCGAGGCCATGCTCTACGCCGGCGCCAAGGCGATACTGGCCCTGGGCTTGATCCTGGTGCTGGGCCAGCGCCTGCTGCGACCCTGGCTGCACCTGGTGGCGGCGCGTAAATCGTCCGAGCTATTCATGCTCAACGTGCTGCTCATCACCCTCGGACTGGCCTACATCACCGACCTGGCCGGCCTGTCGCTGGCCCTGGGCGCCTTCGTCGCCGGGATGCTGATCTCGGAGACCGAATACCGCTACCAGGTGGAAAGCGATATACGCCCCTTCCGCGACATCCTGATGGGGCTGTTCTTTGTCACTATCGGCGTGCGCCTGGATGTCGCCATCGTAGTCAATCAGCTACCCGACACACTGACCATGCTGGCGCTCCTGATCCTGGTCAAACTAGTCTTGGTCACCGTCCTGACCCGCCGCTTCAGCGACGACTGGGGAGTCGCCCTGCGTACCGGCCTCGGTCTGGCCCAAGCCGGCGAGTTCGGCCTGGTGCTGCTGGCCTTGGCCGGCGATTACCAACTGCTTCCAACTGGCATCCAGCAAGCCGCCCTGGCCGCCATGATCCTGTCCATGCTGCTAGCCCCGTTCCTGATGCTGCACGGCGAAAAACTATCCCGCCGGCTGGCCGGCGGCGCCTGGCTGGAACAGGCCAAGGGCGTGCATGAAATCATGCAGAAAAGTTTCGACGTCAGCAAACACGTCATCCTGTGCGGCTACGGCCGCAGCGGCCAGAACCTGGCCCGCATCCTGGAAGCGGAGGGCGTGCCCTTCATCGCCCTGGACGACGACCCGAAACGGGTCCACGAGGCCGCCGCCGCCGGCGACAACGTGGTATTCGGCGACTGCACCCGGGCCGAGGTGCTGATCGCCGCCGGCATCAACCGCGCCCGTGCCATCGTCGTCAGCTTCGCCCATACCCCCACTGCCCTCAAAGTATTGGCCACCGCGCACCGCCTGCGGCCCGGCGCGCCGGTCATCGTCCGCACCCTGGATGAATCCGACCTCAATCGACTGCTGGAGGCTGGCGCCATGGAAGTGATTCCGGAAGTGCTGGAAGGCGCCCTGATGCTGGGTTCCCAGACCCTGCTCATGGCCGGGGTTTCACTCGGCTCGGTACTCAAGCGCATCCGCACCATGCGCGAGGCGCGCTACAGCACCTTGCGCGGCTATTTCAAAGGCCTGACCGACGAGGCCGAGGAAGAAAGCGCCAGCCAGGAACACCTGGCCTCGCTACGCATGGAGGCCGGCCTAAGCGGGGTTGGCCGAACCTTGGGCGAGATTGATCTGGAGTCTCTCAGAATCGTCATCCTGGCCGTGCGCCGGCATGGCATTCGAGCCACCGAGCCAACCCCGGACACCCGCCTGGAGGCCGGTGACATCGTCGTGCTGCGCGGCACGCAGGAAGCGCTGGCCGGGGCAAAATTAAAACTCGGGATCATTTGAGGTATTCTTCGCCCAGACAGCGCGCTATGCCAAGTCGCCGTTAAACTGAGAAAGCTAACCCGCTTTTCATGAAATTCAGAGTGGAGTCCATGCGGTACCGGATAATCATATTCTTATTACTTTTCCTGACGGCTGGGTTTCAGGCCCATGCCGCGCCTGACGGCGGCGAACTCTATGCCCGCAACTGCGCCGCATGTCATGGGGAAAAGGGCGAAAGCGGGATCGGAGTGCCGCTCACGCTGCCCTCGTTTCAGGCCACGGCGAGCGATGACTATTTGCGCAAGACCATCCGCCTGGGCCGTCCCGGTCGGGTAATGCCAGCATCAACGTTGTCCGACACCGAAATAGACGCCATTGTCGGTTTCATTCGCGGTTGGGGCCGGCAATCCCGTGCGCCGTCGTTTCCGACGACGCCGATTCAGGGCAACGTCGAACATGGCAGTCGGCTTTTTGCCACACAGTGCGCCACCTGCCACGGCGCCAATGGCGAAGGCGGAAAAGGCACCGGCGTCACCTTCTCACGCCCGCGCGACCAGCAGATCATGGCCCCAGCATTGAACAACCCCGGCTTTCTCGCCGCCGCCAGCGACGCCATGATTAAGGCAATCCTCGTGAAAGGGCGCGATGGCACGCCGATGAGTCATTTCACCGGCAAGGAGTCCGCGCTCGAGGATATCAATGACCTGGTCAGTTTTATTCGCAGCTTCGAGAAAATTCCCAAACACCTGACCGCCGCCGTGCTGGAAACGGAACAGGCCGTGCTGATAAAGGACTCCCCTTATGACCTCGCAACCACCATAGCGAACGTGAAACTGGCGGCGATCTCGAACAATTTCATTTTTATCCGCGAACAGCGGCTCGCATACGGTCTGGTCCCGGAAGGCCAGGAAGACCCCCGACAACACATTGTCTACTTCTGTAATTTCAATATGCTGAACTCCGCCCTGGCGACCGACCCGCGCGTTGGCCTGTTCCTGCCGTGCCGCATCACCGTGGTCGAACAGAACGGCAAGGTCAAAATGATGGCGGTCAACCCCAAGCGCCTGAGCAAAATATTCAACAACACCGAGCTCAATGCACTGTGCGATGAAATGACCAAGCGCTACTTGGCGATCATGGAGGACGCGACGATATGAACAAAGCGCTACGGCTATCGATTGCCCTCCTGCTGTTCGGACTGGCCGCTGTCGCCAGTGCCGATCAACTGCTCATGATTCGCTCCAGCCTACCCTTCGCCGAGGCGATGTTGGCGTTGCAAAACGCCATCTCCGAGTCGGGCTACAAGGTTGCGCGGGTTCAGAACGTGGACATAGGCCTGTCGAAGATCGGCTACAAAACCGATAACTATAAAGTAGTGTTTTACGGTAAAGCGGAAGAAGCGGCGCGACTGGTTGAAAAATACCCGGAGCTAATCCCTTATCTGCCGCTCAATGTGGCGATTTTCGCCGAAAAGGACAATACCATTCTGGTCACCAACCGCCCTGGCGTACTCGCCGAGTTCTTTCCCGCGCCCGAGCTCAAAACGCTGTTCATGGATTGGGAAAAGGACTTGGCTAAAATCCTGAACAAAGTGCGAGACGCGAGATAAATCGCGGCAACCGGCTCCTAGTGTAGTGCTTCGTAATTAATGGAACCAATATGGTCAACGCCTGTCTGAACAGGGTCGGCCACAACAGGAGCCATGCGATGCGAGTAGCCACTGCGATCAAACTGAGCCCAGAAGAAGAACGGAGTCTGACGCGACTGACGCGCTCGAATACCACGAGTGTGCGTCTGAGTCGGCGGGCGCAGATCGTCCTGATGGCGGCGGCAGGGCATTCGAACCGGGAGATTGCAGTGGAACTGAAGATTGGCCGGATACAGGTTGGGCGCTGGCGGGAGCGCTATGTGGAAGGTGGACTGGCCGCCATTGAACGCGACCTTCAGCGCAGTGGCCGCAAGGCCCAGGTGGACGCCGCCGAGATCGTGCGGCGCACGACCCAGACCTTGCCCGTGGCGGCGACCCACTGGAGTACGCGCACGTTGGCCAAGGAGATGGGGGTCAGTGACACCACGGTGTTGCGGGTATGGCGAACCAATGGGTTGAAGCCGCACCTGGTGCGCGGCTTCAAGGTCTCGCGTGATCCGGACTTTGTAGAGAAGCTGGAAGACATCGTGGGCCTGTACATGTCGCCGCCCGAACATGCCCTGGTGTTGTGCTGCTTTGATCCGAGTCAGGTGCAGGCGCTTGACCGCACCCAGCCCGGGCTGCCCCTGAAGAAGGGACGTGCGGCGACCATGACGCATGACTACAAGCGCAACGGCACCACCACGCTGTTCGCCGCACTCAACCTCCTGGATGGTCAGGTCATCGGCCAGTGCCAGCAACGGCACACCCATGCCGAGTGGCTGAAGTTCCTGCGCAAGATTGACCGTGAGACGCCCAAGGAAAAGATGCTGCACCTGATCGCCGACAACTACGCCACCCACAAGCACCCGTCGGTACAGGCGTGGTTGGATAAGCATCCGCGCTTTGTCATGCACTTCACGCCAACTTCGGCATCGTGGCTGAACATGGTCGAGCGCTTTTTCCGCGACATCACCACGGAACGGATTCGTCGGGGCGTGTTCACCAGTGTGCCGGAATTGATTGCCGCCATCGATGAGTACGTCGCTCACCACGACACCAAACCCAAGCCCTTCATCTGGACCAAGAGTGCTCGCGATATCCTGCAAAAGGTCATTCGCGCAAATAGTCGCTTAAGTTCCAAAAAGAATGAAGCAGTACACTAGCGCTTTTCGGAAACCGTGGTCTGTCCCCGATTATTCTAGGGGCTCGGATGCTCTCACATCTCGCCCACCCAACACGTTAATCAGAGTTGCACTTCGAATTTGAATCCGCAGCCGTTTTTATGGGCTGAACGCCACATCTTCCACTTTTGCAGCTCCCGGGGGCCGCTGCTTCTATGCCGTCCTGTCCCATGCTTTTCAAAAGCCAATAGACCCCGCCAACGGAGGCCACAAACACGATGAGGATGACGAGCATGACTAACATGTTGCTGACTCCAAATTTTGGTTATCGCGGAATATAGCTCAACTGGCTACGGAGGGTGGTTACCCTGTTACTCGGTCACTCGGTTCACCCGGTTTTCAGGTTTTATTTATCGCCCGATAAAAAACCCTAGCAACATTCCGGTCGCCGGCCCGGTACACTTATCTTTTCTACACTGGATTCAGGAGATCGACCATGGCCACCCGGGAAACTCTGGAACCCCGTCTTGCCGGCGCAGCTGGCGCCGATGCCCTTTACGCCTTGGCCCGCGAGGCCTTTGATGCCCCCGCTGATCTGGGTTATGCCAAGGAAATCCTGTCCAGCGCGGCCTTCACGGGCGATACCGGCGCCAAGGCCTGTCTGGACGATGGCGCCGGCAACGCCATGTTCACCAACGATTTTGTCTGTTTGGCCATGGGCTACAAGGCCCTAAACGACGCCGGCAAGGCCGACGAGATGCTCGGCCAGGGTCAGGACTACGCCATGAGCGGCGAAGAAAAAGTCACTGTCGGCATGGCTCAGATGCTGGTCTCGGGCGATGCTGCCGGCGCTGCCAAGACGCTCTCCGGCGCGCTCAAGGAAATCTCCACTACCGAAGAGTTGTATAGCCTGGCCAAGGTCGTCGCTTGCGACATCAAGGACACCGCACTGGCCGGCCAGATTTTCGACAAGATCAAGACCAAGGCCGGCCGTGCCGCCGACTTCGCCCGCCTGGCCAAGACCGTGGCCACGGATCTGGGCGACAAGGCTCAGGCCGCCCAGATCATCGCCGAGGGCGCCGACAAATTCAGCGCGCC
>Ga0210042_1000026_pt1 | contig 140184 bp, 127 predicted proteins | sample CryGeymeta201518_FD_183982 | JGI IMG/M metagenome (GOLD analysis project Ga0210042, IMG submission 183982) | Groundwater microbial communities from Crystal Geyser aquifers in Utah, USA - Crystal Geyser metaG 2015-18 (SPAdes) (version 2) | ecosystem: Environmental > Aquatic > Deep subsurface >... | reverse complement strand
AATGGACAATGCCTATTCAAAATTGGGGGATTATATTAAACCAATTTAATCTTATATTTGAAAACAGAATTAGGATTTAATTTATAATAACAACTTTTTAAGTTTACACACTTTTTGAGATAGTGTCTTTAATTTTAAAAATTCAATTTTTGATTATTTAAAAATAATTTTAGAAGTACCATAATTTGTTTTACCACTAGAAACTTTCAACAAATAAACGCCAGTTTTCACTTTAAAGTCAAATTCTAGTTCGTTTTTACCAGCAGTTAATTGTGCTTTTGATTTGTGGATTGTTTTTCCAGTAACATCAGTTAAAGTAACAGTTGCTTCTGTATCAGTTTTACTGAATAACAACACATTTACATTTCCTTTTGATGGATTTGGATACGTCATCAACTCGTTTTCAAAGGTTTCTTCTTTTTCAATGATTACTCCATTTGAACCTGCAACTTTCACAAATTTCACATCAGAAATTGTCAAATCCAATTCTTTTGTTTGCGCCTCAACAGGCAAGAATGTGAATGTTAATGTAGTTAAATCGTCAGCAACCATCTTGTCTTGAGTTCCTGTAGAAGAGAAAATATCAAATGGAACATAATATGTTTGTTCTTCTTTAGATAAATCAACCATCAATCTGTATTGTTTTTTCCAATCTTCGATAGATGATTTGATCAAACCTAATTCGATTAATCCATTTCCTTTTGCAGTGAATGACACATAATTATATTCAGTATAATTCGCTGATAAAGTTCCAGGTAATAACGATTTGTACACGGTTAAATAATCATATTCACTGGTTGCTTTGATTTCAACATTTCTGTTGATAGCAAGTTCGTCATCATTGTAAATTCTGTCAAAATTGTTTGACACAAAATAGTTTTGGATTTTGGTATATTTTGAATCAAAATCCAATCCCCAGTTACCATCTGCATGATAAAATGCGTCTTCAACTTCGCCATTTACTTTGATTAATCCATCATATTCATACGCATCTTTGATGTCAATTAAAACGATTTGTTCAGCTTTTGCATTGATAGGATTGTAACGTTGTTTTACATTTCCAGCAGTTTCAGAATATTTTTCTTCCATTTCAATTTCACCACCAATCGTTCCTTTGTCACTTCTTAATTTCAACACCAAATTATCAGCAACTCTCGATACTTTTGCAGCATAGGTTTTAGGCATTCTGTGTTTTTCGTTTTGAGTCACAGGAATGAATGATTTTAAATTTGCTAAAATATCTTTCACCAATTTTTGAGTATCCTCAGGATTTGTTGCCCATACTTGGAAATTATACATGTCATTGAACTTGGTGTAATTATTCACATACCAATTTGTTTGCATGCTATAATCTGCATCATTATTGTTTTTAGCAACCGCAAATGAAATTGCGTGTTCAACAACGCCATTTCTTTGTTTGATAGCTTGCATTAAAAAGTTGTAGCCTTCAAGTTTAACTGATTTTACAGTCAAAATTTCAGCACCACGCAATCTGTCACAAGACGCTTTTGTGTGGTTATACACTTTGTCAGAAGTTTTGATACCCAAAACAACGCCTTTTGTTTTTCCATTGACAGAGAAATCTACAGAAAGCACTTCGTCAGCAATGGTGTAATCCAAAATATCAGTTGGAGAAGTTACGTTTGCCACATCACCAGCAACCAATTGCTCAGGAAACATGTCTAACATTGTTTGACCTTTCCCTTGATGAGGTTGTGCTTTTTTCAACAAAGCTTTGTTGTAAAGATTCTCTTCAGATTTTACAAACTCAGTTGGAACGCTATTTTTCTTACGATTTACATAGATTTTTGAAATGGCATCACCCAAACTTTCAGATTCTACACCACCAGCATTTCCAGTAGTAACTTCAGCAGAAGCCACAGTTACGGGAATTTCTAAAGATCTAGAGCAACCATCTTTTGTTCCGTACACAGTAACTGTATATGTTCCAGCAGTTTCAAAAGTGAATACTCCAGGATTTTGGTTTTGTTGTACCATAGTTACACCACCATCCAAAGACCATTCAAAGCTGTCAAAATAAGCAGCATTTGTGATGGTAAATTCTCTGGTGATTGAACCATTTCCGGTGTTTGTTACACTTTGTGTTATTGCAGGATGGTTGATGGGTTGTAAAACAATAACCTGAGTACTAGTATAACTAATACCAAAAGTATTTGTTGCAGTTAGTGTTACATTGTAGGTTCCTGCACCAGCATACGATTTAGTTGGATTCATAAACGTACTTGTTGTTCCGTCTCCAAAATTCCATAAATAGGTTATGGGGTCGTTTGGTTGTGCAACTCCATTTGTATTTGAAGTATTTGTAAAGTTAAATTCGTTACCCTCTAAACAATTTGTAGTGTTATCAACAGTAAAATCAGCAATTGGCGCAGTACCTAAACTAGATTTTAGAGATGAAACAGAACTTTCAAATTTAGAACAATCTACTGTTCCAGAGTTTTGAGTCAATGATTTTCCAATAATTTGACCTGAAATAGTTCCTTGATTTGCTGCATTTGTTTTGCTAGAAACACCAGATTTTGGTTGATTAAAAGCAGGTCTTATGATATCAGCATTTGGAGCCATGATGGTTCCAAAAATGGAATTTGTACCTAAAATTGTTAATGTTGAAGTATTGTAAAAGTTATAAATAATATTTGTAGCATCTTGAGGGATAAAACCATTTTGTACCCAAGGATTCCAATCAAAATTTCCTGGCGCATCTACATTTATTACTAATAATTTATCAGTTGAAGTACTGTTTTGAGCAGTAAAATTTTGAACTGCATTTAAATCAGCACCAGAAATATTTAGGTAATTTACACCATCATTTAAGAAAATTTCCACATTTGCAGGCAATCCAGTATTGCTAATTGGATTGTTATTGCTATCTTTTAAAGAAGCATTATGTGGGTTTTGAGATAAGCTTAAAGAGTTGGTTCTTAATTGTTGAAACATACTTCCAAAGTCAACCAAATTGTCTTGAAAAATAGGATTGTTTTCCGGGTCAAGTCCTAAACTAGGAGTAGTTCCTGTTAATTGAATGTATGAATTCACATCATACGTTCTACTTGGTGTAATTCTTATTGGTGCAGGTGCATTTTGTGGGTCTTTAAACCAAGAAATAGATTCATTATTATCATCGCCAATTTTCACATATTGATTTGAGTTTTCAATTCTTATAACACCTGAATTTCTTGTTCCATCTAAAGGATATTTAACTCTACCATTTACTAAAAGTCCGATTTTCAAGTTTTCAACTTCAAAACAACCACACTCGATAGTAGAAATACTATAATCACCATTCACAGTCATATTTCCTCCCACAGCTACAGCACCAACAACGCTTGCATTCGAAACATTCAAGTCTTTTTCAACACAAATATTAAAACACAATGCAGGTTCTAATGGGTAAAAACTTTCATTAGGTTGTACTATAATGGGTGTCACTGTAAAAGAAACATCACTAGTAGTTTCTGGACAACTTCCATCCTCAGCAATCGTATATCTTATTGTTACATTTCTGTTTGATGTAATATTTGCAGGTGTATATGTACTACCATTTATAGAACCACCACCAGCAACAATAGACCAAGTGCCTCCAACTGGACTTCCAATCAATGTTTTAGTTTCGTTTTCTATAATTGCATCAGTAGAAGTTGTGTTTTCAGCAGTTGTACAAATTGGAGTTACAACAATGTCAATTGTATCAACATCGGTCTCAGTAGGATTGCAATTAGCAAAAGAAGTCATTGTCAATGTATCTGTACCTGAAAAATTAGGATTTGGTATGTATGATAAAGTGCTTAAATAACCGTTGATTACGTTTGCAGAGCCAGTAAAGGTAATATCACCAGGACCATTTCGAGTTGGTAAATTTCTTCCTCCACTTACTCTAATAATAACACTCAAGGTTCCGTTCGCTACTGTAAGTCTTACTGTTAATGGATTTCCAAGAGGATCAGAAACACTGACACCATTGAAAGCGAAACTGTCAATGTTTTCTGTAGTGGTTTGATTTCCAGGTACTGTGTTTGTTGGTATTTCGCAAACAGGAGTTACTGTAAAAGAAACATCTTTAGTAGTTTCTGGACAACTTCCATCCTCAGCAATCGTATATCTTATTGTTACATTTCTGTTTGATGTAATATTTGCAGGTGTATATGTACTACCATTTATAGAACCACCACCAGCAACAATAGACCAAGTGCCTCCAACTGGACTTCCAATCAATGTTTTAGTTTCGTTTTCTATAATTGCATCAGTAGAAGTCGTGTTTTCAGCAGTTGTACAGGGAGGATTTAAACAATCCATAACAGCTTCAAAATCAGCGATACTAAACGAAGCTATTTGAGTATAATTGTTCCCAGCTTTTGCTAAAAAGTCTTGTTTTTGTAGCGCATTTAAAGTATAAGTTATTTTAAATGAACCTGCATTTCCGTCTCCAATTCCACTTACATTGTCTAATTTAAATCCGTCAAAAGGATCATTATTTCCTAAAGAAATCTCAATATTTCCATTAATATTTCCTCCAGAAACCTTTTCCCAAGAAACATTTGAATAAGAACCAGGGTTTGCTTTAATTGAAAAATGACTCAATTCTTTACAAGAAGGTCCTCCACAACCATCATGAGAAACTAAGATTTCTATGGTATAACTTCCTCCGTTATTGATTACAGAGGTGACTTTTGTTGAAAAACCGCCACCATTTGCTTTTTCAATTCCACAATATGTGGATAAAAAGTTTGTTAAAGAGAAACTTTTTAAAATAGGTTGTTTCTTATTTTTACCCAACGTTTCTTTTGGTTGCGATTGCGTAAATATCCAGAAAGGATCTTGATTGAAACGATTGGTATTTTTCCAATTAGATTCGTGTTTGCTCCAAAGCGAAGAGATTTCCTCAGTTTTAAGGTTTTTTTCTGCTTTTATAAAACTATTTCCAATGACTAACTGCGAAGAGGTAATTAGTAAAATAGCGAATAAGCTTTTTAGGAATTGTGGGCTCATTTTAATTTTTTTTTGGTTCACTCAGGTAAAATTATACAGTATTGACGGGTAATTTATATATCATATAAATACCTTTTTTTTTAAAATTTTAGCATTTTTATGTTTTTCTTTGGTTTATTAGTAGGAGTATAAGTTTGTAAAAACAACTCCAAAATACAACTTTTTAAAAGTTATCAAGAAATGTAAAATACTAAAAATACAATTTTTTTAAGAAAAACGAGAATTAATTATGAGATGTCTTTGAAAATAAAATCGATTAAACAAAACTTTAGGAGTAATGGTGGGTTCATTAGTACTGTGATTAAGGGGTTAATAATTTATTTATAACAGCTCAAAAGTACGAATAATAAATTAAAATATCTAATAATTGAGAAAAAAAATCAAACTTATTAGCTCTATATGAGAATGTTAAAAAAGGATAGCCGAATTTTTTGTGTAAAAAGTATTGTTTAAAAAAACTATAATCAACAAAAAAATAACCTTTTCAATATCGTTAGTTCTTTTTAACAGGAATTCTATCGCGATCAATACTCCCTTTTTTCAAGGCTTTATAGTTTTCATAACAATCTAAAACTGCTTCAATTAGCTGTAAATCAGAGGCTTTTTTAATAAAGTATTCAGAGTAATTACAATCTGTTAGCAATTCTGATAATTCTTGGCTATCCATTCCAAGATATTCCATCATTACTTCTCTATCAAATTTACCTGAAAGCATTTTACGTAAATCATCTTCATGCTTTAATTTTTGTAATTTTTTCAACTGTTTGGGTTTGTTACCAAAAAGATTGTACAAAAAATCAACAGGTTGAAACAACGCTGCAATAGGAGAGGTGTAATTTTTTTTGGTCGGTCTCCCAACTTCATACGTTTGTGGCAATCCATTGATATGAATTCTCGTGAATTTATCTTTAGGAACTTGCTTGATATCAATTTCTAAAACACCTATGAGTTGTGTTGATTTGATAATAATTTCTTTAGTTTCCTCGGATTTTTCATACAATGCAATTTCCAATTCATTTCCTTTTAATAAGTCGTTTGTGATTTTCAGTTTGATGGATGAATATCCCAAATACGAGACCAAAATAGTATCATTGACAATAGCAGGCAATTCAAAAAAACCATTTTCATTGGTGATGGTTCCTTGCACAGTATTTAAATTCAATACGTGAGCTGCACTCAATGCGTGTTTCGTTTCTGAATGAATAATTTGACCCCTTAATATTGTTCTTCTGATAGTATCATTCTGAGAAAAAATACCCAATGAAAACAATAAACATAAAATGAATAGATTTCTTTGCATGGAAACAAAAATAGCTATAAAACTTTTCAAGAAAGGTTAATATTTTGTGAAGATGAAAAATAAATTCTAAAAAGTGCGCGTAACTGGATTCGAACCAGCACATCCTTGCGAACACAAGCCCCTCAAGCTTGCGCGTCTACCAATTTCGCCATACGCGCGTTTTAAAAAAATATTAAAAAAAGTTAGTTTTAAAAACTAACTTTTTAGTGACCGGGCTGGGATTCGAACCCAGGACCCTTTCATTAAAAGTGAAATGCTCTACCAACTGAGCTACCAGGTCATTAAAATAATAGGCGTGCAAATATACAGTTAACTTATAATATAGCTTTCAGAAAATTGAATATATTTTCACGATATTTGCCAAAAATAAATAGAATCATGAAAATTGTCTTGTTAGGATATATGGCCTCTGGAAAATCAACAATTGGCAAAAAGCTCTCTGAAAAATTAAAGATGCCTTTTATAGACTTGGATAATTATATTTCTAAAAAAGAAAACAAGTCTGTTTCTGAGATATTTTCACAAGATGGCGAAATCTATTTTAGAAAAAAAGAGCACGAATATTTAAAGGAAGTTCTTGTAAATCAACAATATTGTATCCTTTCTTTAGGCGGGGGCACTCCTTGTTATGCTACTAATATGGAATTGATTCATGAGAAAAACGCACTTTCTATTTATTTAAAAGCCTCCATCCAAACCTTATCAGAAAGACTTTTAAAAAACAAAAGTTCAAGACCTTTGATTGCTCTTTTGGAAGATGAGCAAGTTCCTGAATTTATTGCAAAACATCTTTTTGAAAGACGTTTTTTTTATGAACAAGCCAAGAAATTGCTGGTTGTTGATAAAAAATCAACCTTAGAAATTGTTAACGAAATTGAAAATTTGTTACTGTAAATATGCAACAGATTTCTCCTCTAAAAAATCTATCTGCACATGTTCTTTGATTGATGTTGATAATGAAACGCCTTTAAAATCAGCTTTTACAGGATATTTTTTATGATTTCTATTTACCAAGACTGCTGTTTTAAATCGTTTTAAAGGAACATCCAAAAAGTGTTTTACGCCATAAATCAGGGTGGTTCCTGAACTCAAAACATCATCAACCAGCACCAATGATTTATTTTTATATTCATTTACAGTCAATGAAGTTGTTACAATATCTAAAGGATTTTTCTTATTGATATTGACCAAGCAAATAATTACTTTCAAATCAGAAATTTCTGAAAGTACCTTTACAAGTTTTTCGGCAAAAATATAGCCATTACCCATAATTCCTGCAATCACCACCTCTTTTTCATCGGAATTGCTTTCATATATTTGATAGGCAATTCGCTTGATTTTTTGGTTTATTTGAATAGTATCTAAGATGATGTTATTTTCTTTTGTCATCGTGTTTCTATATTGTTTTCTTGATATCCATCAATGTCTCTTCTGTCTTTTTTAGTTGGGCGTCCTTCCCCTTTTTTGCGATAATAGTCCTTGGCGAATTTCAATAATTCATTTTTCTCAAACTCTTCTTTTGGGGTCATATCTTTTCGATACAAATCTACCAATTTTGCACCAATCCTACTCTCTGGCAAATCTAAAACTTTAATTTGATAATTGATTTGGTCTTTTCTAACCAATAACAATTCGTTTCCAAATACTTCTCTGGAGGCTTTTATGTTACTTCCACCAATTTTTATGTGTCCTTTTTTACAAGCATCTGTTGCCAAACTTCTTGTTTTAAATACACGAATACACCACAAATATTTATCTATCCTCATAAAAAAGTTAAAATATACTTTTTGTCTTTCTACAAAGGTATAAAAATGCTAAATTGCGCCCTAAAATTTTATAGTTAAATGACTAAAATTAAAAACATTCTTGTTTTAACGCTGTTTTCATTGTTGATTTATGCTTGTGGTTCTGACTCTTTTACAAATCCTTATACCAATATTGATCGTAAAGCGTTGGCAATTTCTGACAATGACTCAATAGTAAAGTTCTTGCAAGCGCATTATTATGATGAAACTTTAGATTCTGTAAAAGCATTGATTAGTGGAAAAACCTCGATTTATGAGGATTCGAAACTAAAAATCATGGATATTACCGAAAATGATATCGACTATAAATTATATGTTTATGTTGCCAATGAGGGAAGTCCAGCACCCAATCCAGATAAGGGTTTTCCAACAATTGCAGATTCAGTTTTTGTAAAGTATTCAGGAAGATTTTTTTCTGGAACAACTTTCTCACAAACAGCTTTTGACTCAAACACCACCGGAATTTGGTTTACTTTGAATTCAGTAATCAAAGGTTGGACTAACGGAATGGTAAAATTTAAAGGTGGACAGTTAAAAAAAGACCCAAGTGGAAATCCTTTCAATGGTCCAATTACTTTTTTAAATGGAGGAAAAGGTGTAATTTTTATTCCATCAGGTTTGGCTTATCCGTCTTCTAACCAACAAAATATTTCTAATTCTAATTTGGTTAATTTGTTAGATTCCAACTTGTTTTTTTATGTTGATTTATTAGATTTTGTAAAAGATACAGACCATGATAATGACAATGTTCCTTCAATCGTTGAGGATTTGAATGGTGATAAAAATTTAAATAATGATGATACTGATGGTGATGGGATTCCTAATTATTTTGATGCAGATGATGATGGAGATGGCGTATTGACCAAAAATGAAGATAAAAATGGAAATGGTGACCCAACAGATGATAAAAATGATCCAACAAATCCAAACTTACCAGATTATTTGAATAAAAACATCAAATAATAACAAACAACCAACCCCTAAAAAAGCTCTTTGTGAATGATTACAAAGAGTTTTTTTATGAAATAAAATTTATTTGAATTAATCTTTTTGAAGTGATTTCAAAAGTTGTTACAAAATTTGAAATCACTTTTTTTTTAGTGATAAATGAGTTTAAACTTAATTATTAATTACTTTAAAATATATTCTAAATTTGATGTTATTGTCAAGTTCTTTAAAAGTAATTTGTATTTGTTCTTATAATTTATTTATCTTTGCAGAGTGAACATTCACTAATTATATTAAAATGACAATTACAATATCTGATAGACAATTTGAAATCATAGAAGCAGCTGGAAAAATACTTACTACTTTTGGAATTAGCGGTTTAACCATTAAGAACTTAGCTAAAGAAATGAAGTTTTCAGAAAGTGCATTATATAGGCATTTCACAAGTAAAGAAGAAATAATAATTGTTTTACTTGAATATCTTGCCAAAAACATGGAAGAGCGTTATACCACTGCAATTTCCATCGAACAATCACCCGAAGATAAATTCATTACACTATTTCAAAATCAATTTTCATTTTTTAATGAGAATCCTCACTTTGTGGTGGCAGTTTTTTCTGATGGACTGTTGGAAGAAAGTATTAGAATCAACGAAGTCATGATGAAAATAATGAACGTGAAAATAAAGCATTTATTGCCAATAATTTCTGAAGGTCAACAAAAAAAAATCTTTACAAATTCAATTACTTCAGATGAATTAATACATATCGTGATGGGAACTTTCAGATTACAGATGTTTAAATGGCGAATTGCTAATTTTCAATTTGACATTAGTAGAAATGGAGATAATATGATACAGGCATTATTAACCTTAATCAAAAACAAATAGTAATGAACAAAATTATCTTAAAATTTACAATAGGTAGCTTTTTACTATATATTTTTGGCAATTCCACTAACGAGAAATCAAACATACATAGAGAAAAGCAACAAACCAACAACTTTTCCTTGATGATGCGCAAACCATCATACTAAATAATGGTGAAAAATGGCTGGTCAATGAAGAAATGAAACTCTTTATTCTTTAAGCTAAAAATATTTTGAATGAACACATAAGCAACAATTCAACTGACTATAAAGAATTAGTGGAGCAACTTAAAGAGAAAAATTCAGGGTTAATTAAAAGTTGCACGATGAGGGGTGAGAGGCACGATGAATTGCACAAATGGGTACATCGTCAGATAGTATTAATTGAGGCTTTGTCAAAGGCAGCATCAGTAAAAGAAGCAAGTGAGACTATTAATAATCTCCAAAAATCATTTATAACTTATCATAAATACTTCCAATGAAAAATTTAATAGAACTCCACATGGCCGAAAAAGGAGTTTCGGCACAATCACTTTTTAAAGGTGAACTTGGAACAGCAACCGCCATTCAATTAGAACGAAATGGTACACTGAAAGAACACCGTACTAAAACTCCTGCACTACTGCTTTGTGTTTCAGGGTTTGTAACTTATGAAGATGAAAACGAACAGGAAATTCAACTTGAACAAGGAGACTATGTGAACATTACACCCAATGTGAAACATTGGCTATATGCGTCCGCAAAATCTCAACTCATCTTATTGAAATAAAAAAATTTGATCAATGAAGTTAGTTAATATTCACAAACAAACATTGTTGCTGCTATTATTTTTAATAGGAGTTTATACATCTCAAGCCCAACTGTGGACACTGCAACAGTGTATAGATACGGCACAGATTCGGAATAAAAACCTGCAAGTAAGCAGAAACAATATGGCTATTGGTGAGCAAAAAGAGAAAGAAGCAAAAGCCAATTTATTTCCAAAGGTGACTGTCAATGCAGATTATAAATATTTCACAAATTTACCTTATCAGTTAATGCCTTTATCCACTTTTAATCCAGCAGCTCAGGAAGGAACGTATAAAGAAACACAATTTGGTGTTCCGCACAACATAAATGCTAATTTGCAATTGACAATGCCTTTGTATAATCCGCAAGTTTACGGTGCAATTCAAACCACCAAAATTGCTTCGGAATTGACTGAATTACAATACCAAAAAACAGAAGAACAAATCTATTTTGAAATCTCAAATTTGTATTATAATGCTCAAATACTGCATCACCAATTAACTTTCATTGACAGCAATCTTATAAATGCTAAAAAGTTATTAAAAAACATTCAACTGCTCAATGAACAATTACTTGCTAAAGGAACAGATGTAAGCAAGGTGAAATTGCAAGTATCACAATTAGCCACGCAAAAAGAAAATATAAGCGGTAAATATGAGCAAGTTCTAAATGCTTTGAAATTTGCTATGGGCATTTCCATTGAACAAAATCTACAAATTGAAGCAAACATTCAATATCAAAATACAAATGAATATACTCCTTCATCAACTTTAGATATTCGTATTATAAATACTCAAAATCGTTTATTGTCAAGTGAACTAACCACTCTAAACAAATCAAGATTTTTGCCTTCGCTTAATTTTATTGGAATGTATGGCACAACAGGTTTTGGATATAACGGACTGCAAAACTCCTTTTTAGATTTTTATCCTATTGGTTATGTAGGTATTCAATTATCCTACCCATTGTTCAATGGGACTTTAACGCTACGAAAGATTACTCAGAAAAAATTTGAATTGCGAAATAGTGAACTGCAATTCGGCTTACTAACCGAACAAAATACTATGCAGGTTGAAAATGCAAAATTGCAAAGACTGGTTGCTAAAAAATCAGTAGAAACAACAACAGAACAAATTGAACTGGCAAAAACTATTTACGAGCAAACCATTCTACAACAAAAACAAGGAACAGCAAGCTTAACAGATGTTTTGCTTGCGGACAATGCTTTACGTGAAGCACAACAAACTTATCTATCTGCTATAATTGATAATCTGAAAGCAGACCTCGAACTTAAAAAGCAAACTGGAAATATTTCAACAACTAAATAGTATCTACAATGAATATAAGATCATCAATGCTAAAAAAAGCTTTATACATCATCATACCGTTGGCGATAATTGCCATTGTGGTAATTAAGTTGAAAAGCAACAAAGAAATTACACAAAGTAAGGTTTATCAATACGATAAAGAACAAGCTATAAATGTTCTGGTAGACACACTACAAATTGAAAATGTGAATGCCGAATTTTCTTATTCGGGAACATTTGAGCCAAACAAGGAAACTAAAATAAGTGCCGAAATACAAGGAAAGATTAACGAAGTTTTAGTTGATGTTGGAAGTATTGTAAACAAGGGTCAATCATTAGTACAGTTGGATAATTCATTACTGAAATTACAACTGCAAACCATTGAAGTGCAAATAGAAGGTTTGCAGGCTGATGTAAACCGCTATACAATTTTGGCTAAAGCGGATGCAATTCAAGGTGTTCAATTAGAAAAAGCAGTATTGGGATTGAAATCAGCAAAAGTTCAAAAAGCTACTTTGGTGGAACAAATAAATAAAACCACTATCAAAGCACCTTTTAACGGAGTAGTTACTGCTAAACAAAGTGAAGAAGGGGCATTTGCTGCACCCGGAATTCCATTACTTCAAATAACGGACATTACTACTTTAAAATTCACTGTTAATGTTTCTGAAAATGAGTTAAGCCAATTCAATTTAAAACAAAGCTATTCTCTAACAGTAGATGCTTATTCTGAAATTCTATTAACGGGGAAAGCTACTATGATAGGTAGTAAAGCCAATATGGGCAGCAGTTTTCCTGTTCAGTTTACGGTAAATAATACTTCCGATTTGAAAATAAAATCAGGAATGTTTGGCAAAGTAAATTTGAAAAACGACAATCAAGAAAAAGGCATTATTATTCCTGCATCAGCAATCGTTGGCACAGCTAATCAACCACAAGTGTATCTGATTAAAAACGGAAAATCTGTATTACAAAATATCACTATTTCAAAAAAGATAGAGAATAAAGCAATTGTGTCAATTGGATTAAATGAAGGCGATGTCATTGTAACCAATGGATTTATAAATCTTTTTGACGGGGCAAATGTAACTGTCAAATAAAATCAGTGAAAAATGAATATTACAGAAATTTCAATCAAACGCCCTTCGCTGATAATAGTGCTATTCAGCGTATTTACATTATTAGGTATTATAGGGTATAAAAATTTGAGTTATGAATTAATGCCCGACTTTAATCAGCCAGTAGTAGTAATTAAAACAGTATATCCGGGTGCTGAACCTAACGAAGTAGAAACTTCCGTTTCACGAAAAATAGAAGATGCGCTATCTAATTTGGAAGGTGTAGATTACTTGGTTACAAAGTCTTTGCCAAATGCTTCTATCATTATTGCCAATCTGAAATATGGAACAGATTTAGATAAAACAATGCAAGATGCTCAACGCTATATTGACAATATCCGCAAAGATTTACCTCAGGATATTTTAAGTCCTGTGATGAGTAAAGTTTCGCCAAATGATTTGCCTATAATGTCAATTAGTGCAACAAGTAATTTATCTGCTACTGAGTTTTATCAAAAAATGAAAGATGATTATCTGCCACAAATTCAACAAATAAAAGGCGTTGCAGAGATTACCGTTTTAGGTGGGGAGGAAAGAGAAATACAAGTAAAAATAAATCAAGACAAACTGAAATTGTATAAAATTTCAATGGTTCAGGTTGTTGAAGCTATTAATCGTTCGGGCTTAGACTTACCTGCTGGAAAAGTGCAAACCGAAAAAGAAAGTAATTCAGTTCGTTTAACTGGAAAATTTACATCATTAGAAGACATTAAAAACGTACAAGTGGCAATGCCTGTTTTAGGTAGTCCAGTTTATGTAAAAGATATAGCAGACGTTATTGATGGTGTAAAAGAAACGACATCTATCAGTCGTTACAATGGTAAAAATGGCATTGGTTTACTATTGAAAAAACAAGGTGATGCCAATGCAGTTGATGTTTCAAAATTAGTTCGTTCATCATTCAAAGCCATTGAACAACAAAATTCACAAGCAGGTGTAAAATTTATTATTGCAGACGATAGTACAGACAATACTATTGCTGTAGTAAATTCTGTTGTTTTCGATTTAATATTAGCGGTGATATTGGTTTCATTGGTGATGCTTTTATTCCTAAGAAGTTTCAGAAACTCATTAATTGTAATTGTTGCCATTCCAACTTCTTTAGTTACAGCGTTTGCAGTAATGTGGCTTTTGGGCTACACGCTAAACCTAATGACCTTACTAGCAATGTCTTTAATCATTGGGATTTTGGTTGATGATGCAGTGGTAGTATTAGAAAATATTCAAAAACATTTAGACAAGGGAAAAGATAAACGAACTGCTGCAATGGATGGTCGTATGGAAATTGGCTTTGCTGCATTGTCTATCACAATGGTTGACGTTGTTGTTTTCCTGCCGATTCTTTTTTTACAAGTGTTTGTTGCCGACATGCTCAAACAGTTTTCCGTTGTTGTAGTAACATCTACTCTCACCAGTTTATTGGTTGGTTTTACGCTTACGCCTTGGTTGGCTTCACGTATTGGGAAGAAAGAAGATTTACAACCAACTAATATTTTCAATCGTTTCTTGCTTTGGTTTGAGCATCAGTTAGAAAATTTTACCAATTGGTATGGCAGACAATTAGAATGGGTTTTAAGCCATAAATTAATTTTCACAGGAATTGTTTTGTTGCTTTTTGTAATGACTTTAGGCATTATGAAACAAGGCATTATTGGTAAAGAATTAATCTCAACAGGCGACCAAGGAAAATTTAGAATGGCTTTGGAGTTTGACAAATCCACTTCTATTCAGCAAAATAACTTAATTGCTCAAAAAATTGAAACTTATATTATTCAACAACCCGAAGTTGCAACTGTATTCAGCAACATTGGCGGTCCAAGCACAGGCATTGGAAGTTTAGGAGTAGGTTTTGCAAACAAAACTGAATTTACCATTCAATTAAAATCTAAAAAGGAATTGGATAATTTACCTACCGAAACATTTATGAAAAATCTTCGGGAAGAACTAAAGTCAAAATTTCCGAGTATCAATTATTCAATGGCAGCATTGGGTTTAATTCCTCGTTCAGCCCCCATTGAAATTACATTAAGTGGGACCAATTTAGATCTGGTGATGCAAAGCGGAAATAATCTAAAAGCAATTATTGAAAAAATTCCCGGTGCGGATAATGTTCGCTTATCAGTTGAAGCAGGTAGTCCGGAATACAAAATAATTCCCGACAAAGATAAAATGCAGCGATTGGGTTTAACAACGGCTTATGTAGGATTAAATATAAGAACGGCGTTTACTGGAAATGATGATGCCACACTTACCGAGAATGGAACTGAATATCCTGTGAGAATTTGGTTAGATGAATTTAGCCGACAAAATTTTGAAGATGTTCAACAACTTTCAATTGTTAATCCAATGGGTTTGCCAGTGGAAGTTTCACAATTTGCAACAGTCGAGCAAGATAATTCTCCTTCCTTGTTGGAGAGGAAAGACAGACAACCAGCAGTTACACTTACTGCTGACGCTTTAGGGAGACCTTCTGGATCTGTGGCAGATGATGTTGTGGCTTATCTCAAAGAAAATCCGTTACCAAGCGGAATACAAATGACTTGGGGTAGCGACATCAAAAGACAGAATGATAGTTTTGGTGCGTTAGGTTCAGTATTGCTGATTTCGTTTTTGCTTATTTACCTGATTATGGTAGCACTTTATGACAGTTTTGTTTATCCATTTGTAGTTTTGTTTTCTATTCCAGTAGCAGCAATTGGGGCATTTTTCGCATTGAATTTATCATTAAGCAATTTGAGTTTGTTCGCCTTACTTGGTTTAATTATGCTAATGGGCTTAGTAGTAAAAAATGCTATTCTAATTGTAGATTTTACCAATCAATTAAAAGCGGAAGGCAAACATTTCAAAGAAGCTTTAATCATTGCAGGAAAAGGTCGTATGCGGCCAATCCTAATGACAACGCTTTCAATGGTTGTTGGTATGCTTCCCATTGCAATGGCAACAGGAACAGCAGCAGAATGGAAAAATGGTTTGGCTTGGGTAATCATTGGCGGACTTCTTTCCTCATTAATTTTAACCGTGTTTTTAGTGCCGATGATCTATTATTTAGTTGACGCCGTAAAACAAAAAATTAATAAAAGAAATTAGTTTTTGCAAAAAATATAAATCTTTTTATAGTTTTTATAAATATTTTGCCAATGAACTATAGATTTTAAAATATGTTATATATTTTTTAAAATTTCAAATTTTGTTTTTTTTAAAATTCTTAATTGTTAACTCGCCACTAACTGATTGAGAAATTGCCAGCGCCTCATTGCCCAAGTAACAGCGCACACGTGCGTTACTAACTAAAAATAGTACAATTACTATCAAATAGTTGTATAATTTTTTTAAAAAAAATGTACAATCTTTATAAATAAATTATACAAATTTTTATACTTCTCTCAGTGTGTTTTGGCAGCTGCCTACGTGGGCAGCTGCAACTGTGCACAGAGGGTGTGCAACAATACCTAAAAATCATTTCAGATTATTTGTTTAAAAAATTAAATAAGTTTCAGACAATCTCATAAAATACAACCCTTTGTAATGCACACAAAAAGTTTTTTTTGTTTTATTATAGATGAATTTTTGCAATCGTTTTCGTAGATTGTATTGATTATTGTTATTTTTAAAAGACATAAACACGAATAAGTCTTTAATTTTGTAGTACAATATCAAACTCATGGAATTATTTTCAAATAGTTATTTTGTTTTATTTCTGATTATTCTAATCGGATTTATCATTGGTCGAATTAAGATTAAAGGAATTTCTTTAGACGTTTCAGCAGTTATTTTTGTAGCATTATTTTTTGGCCATTATGGAATTGTTGTTCCAGTTGATTTTCAATATATTGGATTGGTACTTTTTATTTTTACCATCGGAATTCAAGCAGGACCAAGTTTTTTTGAATCTTTCAAAAAAAACGGACGTCAATTGGCAACCTTGGTTACGCTCCTTATTGTCGTAGCTGGTTCCATTACTTTTTTGATTCACAAATTTTTTGGAGTAGATAAAAATTTAGCTATAGGTTTGTTAAATGGCTCTTTAACAAGCACACCGGGTTTGGCAACCGCTATTGATATTACAGGATCTCCATTGGCATCTATTGGCTATGGAATTGGCTATCCATTTGGCGTGATTGGCGTGATACTCTTTGTGAATCTTTTACCAAGAATTATGAGAGTGAATCTAAGAGAACAAGAAAAAACTTTTAAAGACAGCGTGCTTGCTGAATATCCTGAAATATTGGCAAAACATTTTATTGTTGAAAACGAAAATGTGATTGGTAAAAGTTTGAAAGATTTGAACATTCGTTTTATGACAAAAGCGGTTGTTTCAAGAATTAAACATCAAGATACTGTTATAATTCCAGAAAATGACGTGATTTTACAAAAAGGGGATGTTGTGAGAGCTGTTGGGTCAAATGAAGCTTTAGAGCGTGTAAAATTGCTTTTAGGTCATCAAACAACAGAGGAAATTCCTTTAGATAAAAAATATGATGTTCGTTCAATTTTAGTTACTAACAAAGAAGTTGTCAAAAAAACATTGGGTCAATTGCATCTTGAAGAAGCTCATAACACCACTATCACTAGGGTAAGACGTTCAGGTATTGACCTTTCTCCAAGTCCTTCTTTAAAATTACAATTTGGTGATAAATTGATTGTTATTTCTTCTAAAGAAAATATGGAAGAAATTAGCAAGATTTTTGGCGACAACAAACTCTCAAATACTGATTTTTTACCCATCACTCTTGGAATTATTTTAGGGATTTTGGTAGGAAAAATCACTGTCAATTTTGGTGATTTTGCTTTCGGATTAGGATTAACAGGAGGCATATTGATCGTAGCATTAATTTTAGGAAGAACAGGTAAAACTGGGCCAATCATGTGGACAATGACAGGAGAAGCAAATCAAGTTTTGAGACAAATAGGTTTGTTGTTTTTCCTTGCTGCTGTTGGCTCAAGCGCAGGTTCAAGTTTGGAAAGCACCTTCCAACAGTATGGTATTGAGTTGTTTGTTTATGGCGCATTCATAACCTTAATTCCAATGATTGTCACTACTTTTGTTGCGAGATATTATTTCAAAATAAACATTCTTGTACTTTTAGGAACGCTTACAGGAGGAATGACTAGCACTCCAGGATTGGCAGCCACAGACACTATGGTTGACTCAGATGCGCCCGCAATTGCTTATGCCACTGTGTATCCTATTGCCATGGTTGTATTGATTATTGTGGTTCAAATTTTGAGTTTGATATAGGGGTAGTAGGTTTTTCTAAAAAATGTTTTATTGTGTTCGTTGTTTCTTTGGTTTGAAGTTTTTTTGAACACAAACCTTTGGATTGTCTTTAGAACCAAAAATTTTAAACTTTTTAAAAACTCCACCAAACCAAAAAAAACTTCTTCATCTCACCATTTTTGAATTTAATCCAACACAAAGGGGCATATGGCAGTTTTAAAAATTCGTAGGCTCTCATTGAAAAATCCTCAAAAGACATCCAAGAAACAAGTTGATGAGGCATCACCAACCAATCTTTTTTCGTAGGTATAAAAAACTTGCCATTGTCAAGGAATTTTAACTTCATAATATTGATATAAAAACCAGCTATACAATCATTATTTATGATATTTAGCTTTGGTGTTTTTTCTGAAAAAGGCATGAAAAGTTGCGCTTTAAAATAGACCTGTTGCGAAATGTTTTTTGACAAAATTCCAATAGATTTTAAATGGTTTTTTGTTTCGTCAGAGTGGAGTAGTGGCAACTGCTTTTCAGAGAGTTTGTTTAGTTTTTCAATCAGTGAATCTTTCCTGTTTGGACCAATAAAATGGGCTATTTCATCTTGTCCAACACGTTCGTCGTATAAGTAAAATTTGTAAACAATCTCAATATGAATCAACTCGTTATTCCTCAAAAGGATACCATCCAATTCGCCCAATGTGAGTTTTTCTCTTTGAATTTGAATGTTTTCAGCTAAAATCTCGATTCCTTTTTCTTGTCGTAATTGAAAAGAAACAAACCGCTCTATGTATTTTCCTAATCGCTGATTTTCATCTATTTTAATAGAAATTTTTGTAAATTTTTTAGGTATAATAAAAGGTTGTAACCCCAATAGTGAGGTTTTTAGCCACAAAGAAGGCGTTTCTAAAAAACCTTTATAACGGTTTTGGATGTTTTTACTTATTGGTTGCATGATGCGTTGTTGTTCACAAATTTATTTTAATTTCTTTTATGTTTTTTAATTAAATTAAAAACCTCATTAACATTTACCATTTATAAAGAAACACTAAAATTTATGTTTACTTTTAAAATAACTAACAAACCATCATAATTCACTGAATTTTTAACTAAAACTTATTGAACGTTTGTTATTAATTTTCAAAAAACATGCAACTGTAATAAAAATAGTGAAAACAACTGGAAGTAATTTGAATTTAACGTTTAGGATTGAAATTATTTTATTTGTAACTGTAGTTTTCCTCTTATAATGTAATTTTTACAGGATGGATTTAGTTTATTTGATGCAGAAATGCTGTTGGGCTTCAAATTTTATTAGTATTATGTTTTTATCCTTCAGTAAATCTCATTATTATTGTAAGCATTTTCATACAATCAAGAGTGAAAAAATTGTTGATCAAAAAAAAATGATTCTTGAATTATTCATAATGTTCTCAATTTCGTTTCTTGCAGCAACAATTTCGGGAGCTGCAGGTTTTGGTGGTGCTTTGGTTTTACTTCCTTTTTTAATAAGAATTGTTGGTATCAATGCTGCTGTCCCAATCCTGACAATTGGACAAATTTTCGGAAACGCTTCAAGAGTTTGGTTCGGCAGAAACGACTTACAATGGAAACCAATAATTTATTTTGTAATTACGGCAATTCCATTGACAATTTTAGGAAGCTATCTTTTTATGGATATTAATACTAACAAAATCAAAATTGGGATTGGTGTTTTTTTGATTTTGATTGTCATTTATCGCAGATCAAAAATTAAAAAAATTCAAATTGGTGAAAAAGAGATGTTTTTAGGTGGTGGATTGACAGGTTTTTTATCTGGTCTTGCAGGAAGTGCAGGACCACTTGGGGCTGCTTTTTTTCTTGGACTCAACTTGTCAGCAACCGCTTACATCGCAAGTGAAGCATTTACTGCACTAGCAATGCACCTGACCAAAACAATTGTTTATAACAAATATTCACTTATTAGACAATCAGAATTATACTACGGACTTTTTATTGGTGTTGCAATGATTTTAGGAAGTTGGACAGGAAAAAAACTCATTGAAAATATAAACAAAGAAAAATTTATTTTGCTAGTCGAAATATTACTGATATTTTCAGGATTTCAACTTATCTTAAGCTCTTAATTATATGATGCACGTTTTCCACTTTTATAAAAAACTAGCTCGTTTTCCGAAATCAGTTTATTCAACTGAGATTAGGAATTCATTCTCCAAATGGGAATCTCAACTCATTTCACATTCAGGATTTATTCACGACGAACAACTTTTTTTACCTGAGATTGTTCGAGAAAACACACAACTCAATAGAATACAATCTTTTATTATTCAAGATGTTATTCATCAAAATTATAGCGAAAAGAATTTGTTGATTGAAAGAGAAACTACTAAGATTCTTCCAGAATTGTTTACTTTTAACAAAGAAAATAATGTGTGGAATTTTGAGATTTTCAGCATCGAAAAAACCAACTTCGGTGAATTTGAATTGATGTTAAAATACGATACCAACAAATCCTATATTGGTGAACCTAACAGAAATGACCATAAACTATGTTCGTTAAAAAAAGGAGAACCAGTTCAAGTTTCTATTAATGGCAAAACCGATTTTAGCTTAACTGGACGAAGAGAGAGAACCTATACCGAATATGGATATATCATTGAATATTTGGGTGATGTATCAAAAGTAGATTTTATAGCGCCTAACAAAATAGAATTTGTGCGTAAAATACCTGCCAAATCTTCAAAAGTGATTGATTTACGAAAAGTGTTATATTAGCATGATTGCAATTATAAAAAAAATCTGTTATTAAAAAATTGATTTTTTGAGTAATTTATTTAATTTATAATATTTTAAAGCCTGATTTTATGTCTAATTCTTGGTACCAAAAAAATAAAGAAAAGATTTTAAAAAAATTAAAAGAAAAATATAAGGAAGATAAAGAATTTAGAGAAAAAGCGAAAAAAACTTACAGTGAACGTTATAAAGAAGATTCAAAATACCATTTAAAAACCTTAGAAAACGCAAGAAATAGATATCATACTGATGAGAAATATCGAATTGCAACAATTGAAAGGTCTAGGGCAAAAAAGAAAGGGAAATAACTCATTTATAAGTTTAGTTTTAAAGCGTCAAAAGATAAAATAAATTGGAAGTATTCTGCCAAAGTCTAGCAAAATAATTTTATTTTTTTTTGTAGATTTTTTCTACCTTTTAAACAAAGGTTTGCACCACTAAATTACAAAATTTTGAAATAAAAAACACGAAATGTCTATTTCAATATAATGATTTATAGGTAATTAAATATATTTTACGATGAAACTTTGTATTGTTTATTTCTTTAGATTTTAGTCAAAATTCTACAATAAACTTTTTTTAATTTTGAAGTTTTATTAAAAAATGTTACTGCCTTTATTGTGAAAACTTTATTAATTTAAAGAAAATATGTTCTATATTCGTATTCCAATAATTGAGATTTGAAGACTAAAAGACTTTTTTTTATTGATTCAGTGCGTGCAATTGCTATTTTAATGATGTTGCAAGGACATTTTATTGATACTTTATTAGATCCACAATTTCGAAGTGATGATTATACTGCTTTCAGGATTTGGTCTTATTTTAGAGGAATTACAGCTCCTATTTTCTTTACCATTTCTGGGTTAATTTTTACTTATTTATTAATCAAAGCGAAACAAAAAGGAGAAGCTCATTTGAGAATAAAAAAAGGAATCATCAGAGGCTTCATGTTGATTGGAATTGGTTATCTCCTGAGGATTCCAATTTTTGAATGGTTTAAAGGTAATTTCGGAACTTATTGGCTAACAGTTGATGTATTGCAATGTATAGGTCTTTCTTTAATCATGATTATATTATTGTACATGGTTACCTTCAAAAAAACATTAGTGTTTTCATTGGTTTTGTTGTTTTTAGGAATTTTTATTTTCTTAGCAGAACCTTGGTATCGTAATCTTGAGATCAATCATTTACCATTGGCGGTTGCGAATTATTTTACTTTGGCAAATCAATCTGTTTTTACAATTTTACCTTGGTTTGGTTATGTGGCTTTTGGCGGATTTATTTCTACAATATTTTACCGTTTTTTAGAGCACAATACTTTTAAGAAATATATTATTATTGGATTTTTAGTATTAGGAGTTTTCTTAATTCAGTTTTCAACACATTTTCTATATTTTTTAAATCAACTAACAAATATTGAAATATTTAGATTGAGTGCAGGTTACAATTATCTTTTCAAAAGATTGGGAGATGTCTTAGTTTATTTCGCTATTTTTTATCTTCTTGAGGATGTTTTAAAACATTTTTTAATTTTAAAAATTGGTCAAAAAACCCTGTCAATTTATGTGATTCATTTCATTATTATATATGGAAGTATCACAGGTTTTGGGTTGAATAGATTGATTGGCAAAACATTGCAACCTTGGGAAGCCGTTTTTGGAGCACTTACTTTTTGGGTGGTAGTTTGCGTTATTGCACTAAATTACACCAAAACAAATCAGTTTTTTTATAACAAAATCCTATTATTTTTTAATGCCATTAAGAAAAAACTTAATATTGATTAATTTTTGAATTTATTAATCAATATTTAGCTATCATTTTTCAACCGGTATTTTTTAATCCACTTGACAATGAATTGATGATGCTCAACAAATTTGTGAGCATTTTTTCTTTTTCAAGACTACTTTCATCCTTCAGAATTCTCCATTTTTTCAAATATTTAATATGAAGTCTGTTAAGGATTTGTAATTTATGATTACGCCAATTCAAATTATCATATTGTCCGCTTCTTCTAGTTATTGCATTTTCGCCAAAAAGTTCCGCAATCATCTCAAATCCATTTTGATGATCTTTTAATATTTTATTCATGAACAGGTTTTTTTCTGAATCATTTTCATCCAATTCTGCATACAATTTCATGATGTCAACATCTGAAAGAATCAAATTTGTTTCTGTCTGAATCATTAAAAACTTTAAGAACGTCCAATCATTCGCATTCTTTTTAAGTTCTTCAAAAGCAGCTGGTTTTTCTTCTTTCAACCTCTTCAAAGCGGCTCCCAAACCATACCACCCTGTAAGTGTAATTCTTGAAAGGTTCCAACTAAAAACCCAAGGAATGGCTCTTAAATCATTCAAGGTTCTTGTGCCCGTTCTTCTTGCTGGTCTTGAACCAATTTTGCTTTTTTCCAAAACGTCAATACAGGTTGCTTTGCTAAAAAAATCAATAAAACCAGGCGTATCAATAAAATCTCTATAATGTTCAAATGATTTTTGCGCCAAAAATTCCATAGTTTCCACTGGATAATACTTGTCATTTTTAGACATCAAACTCTCAATATATTGCTTTGCAACTCCCGAGGCAAGTGCGTTTAAATTGTAAGTTGCCGTTAGTGGATTTCCAAAAAGTTGCGCAATTGTTTCTCCTTGAACCGTAATTTTAATAGTATTATTCACTGTATTTGATGGCATACTCTCTAAAAAACGATGATATTTTCCTCCACCTCTACTTATTGTTCCTCCAGCTCCATGAAAAAAGTAAACTTCTGTGTTGTTTTTTCTGCCAATTGCAGCCAACTCTTTTTCAGCTTTGAATAAATTCCATTTGCTAGCTATGGTTCCTCCATCTTTATTACTATCACTATAACCTAACATCACTTCTTGTTGATGAGAAACCAACTTTGAACGTTGTTGTGTAATCGGGTGTTGTAAAAATCTTTCAAGAATTTTTGGACCATTTTCCAAATCTTCAATAGTTTCTAATAAAGGAACTACTTTGATATCTGTATTCAATAATTGTGTTTCGCGCATCAAAAGATATACGACTAATAAATCACTCAAATTTCGAGTCATACTTACAATAAATGCGCCAATTCCAGCCGATCCAAATTGATTGATATGGTTGCGAACCACTCTATAACAATCCAAAACATTGTCAGCTTCAACGCCATAAGAAACAGTGATATCAGTAATTAGAGTATTGTTTTCTAGCAATGAGTTTAGGAAATTTACTCGTTTTTCTTCATTCCAATTTTCAAAATCTACTTCTTTTTCGCCATTTGATTTTAAAATTTGAGAAATCGCTTTGTCATGAAAAGCACTATTTTGTCTGATATCTAACGTTGCCAAATGAAATCCAAAACAATGAACAGCTCTTTCAATTGGGAATAATAAATCTTCTGACAAACCTTTTAAACCATTTTCATTTAAAATAGTTCTTAAAAAACGTACATCATCAGCCAAATTTTTGCTGGATTTATAATGCGCATTTGCATCTGTATTTTTGCCTAAAATGGTGTTTTCTAATTGTACTAAAACTAAGCTAACATACTGTCTCCAAGGTTCATAAGGGTTTCTATGAATGGCTTTTATTCCTGCATCACCCAAAGCAACAGCTTTTTTGTGGATAGCTTCTGACAATAAAAAAGGTACAGGATTGCTTACTGCTGAAACAGAAAGTTTGCTTACCAAAGTTACTAAATGGGTTTTTAAAAGTGATAAAGCATTTTTTCTGTGCAATAAAAGCGTTTCTTGAGTGATTGTTGGTGTCACTAGTGGATGACCATCTCTATCACCTCCAACCCAACTTCCAAAATTGATTTTAGGAAAATAATCAGGATTTTTAATTTTGTTTGGGTTCAAACCCATCTCAATCCAAGAACCTTTGAGTTGTTGGTCACTTTGCTTTAAAACAGCTGGAAAAACTTTTCGTAAATAGTAAATGGTATTTGCTCTTTCGTCTCTGATACTTGGTTTTTCAAGATAAATTTCGCCAGTTCGCCACCATCTTTCAAGTAAATTGATGATATTTTCTTTGATGTTATTTTGTTCAATTTTACTAAACGAATTGTTTTCTCTTTGCACTAAAAGCAAGTATAATTCTCGATGAATTTCAATTACTGTCACTCTTTTTGCTTCTGTTGGATGCGCTGTCAATACAGGAATTACTACAGTTTTTGAAATTGCTTCCAACATCATTTCTTCCTTAATTCCTTGGTTTTTCCAACTTTGAAATGCTTCACCCCATGAACCTCTAATAGAAGAAATTTTCTCTTGAGTTTCCATTTTTCTGCGATATTGGGTTGCCGCATTTTCTTCAACTAATGTTATTAATTGAAAATAAATACTCAAAGATTGTACTATTTTTTCAATAGAAATAGTGTCATTTTCAATCACTGAAAAATCTTCGGGATTGCTTTCAATCAATTGAATAATTTTGGTTTCATTGATTCTAGACAACATTTCAACATAACAATTGATGATAAAAAGCCTGTCATTGGTAATTTTTTGGTATGGATGCTCGTTCATAGTTTCGTTTTAAAAACTTCTCAAGATTAGTTATAAAATTGGAGCTTTCAAAATGTTTTTTAGTAAAATAGTATCGCACTTTGGGCGATACTTTTTTCATTTTATGCTGAATTTATTGAGAATATAAAATTCAGTTCTGTAATTTTTTATGGATTATTCTCAACAAAAAAATATAAAAAAAAGGAGCTATTTTCATTTCATGTCATTTTTTTTGTTTCTTAGTTTTTTTGTTTAACGTGTTGAATTGCTATACTTTAAAAAGAATATAAATGAAAGATAATTGCCTTGTAATTGCGAAAAAATATGCTTGTAGCAACTTAAAATCCCTACTTTTTACAGTGGTTTTTTTTAGTAGTTTCTTTGAAATGAATCCTTGTTTAGGGTAAGAGAACAGTTTGGAAACTTTAAAAATGTTGCTTTCTAAAAGCAAATCAGTTATCGAGAAAATTGATTTGCAAAACGAAATTGCTTTTTTATTACATCGAAAAGATTCCGCATCAACATTTCAATATTTGAATGAAGCCTACAAAACATCAAAAAGAATCAACTACGAAAAAGGAATTTTGACGTCTTTGAAAATCAAAGCGGGCTTTTTTATTTTTAAGAATAAAGGCAATCAAGCAATTGTTGCTTTGGAAGAATCTAAAAAAATCTTGTTAAACAATAAAGATGAATTGCAACTTGCAGATGTTTATAGAGAATTGAGGCAAGCAAAATATACAATTAGTAAAAATAAGGAGGCAATTGAAGATTTAAAACGTGCTGAAAAGATTTTTCTTGCTTATCAAAATCAACGTGGATTGGAAAAAACCTATGAATCGATTGGAGTGAATCAACGAAGGAACTGTGCCAATGTCGCCAATAGTTGCCAAAAAAACATTAGAAATGTTGCGTATTTCAGAAAAACTAACTTCAACAATCTCTGAGAATAATCAAGAAACTATTGATTATTTATCCTCAAGAGAAATGGAAATTTTACAAGAAATTGTCTTAGGATTGAACTATAAAGAAATTGCTGAAAAACTATTTATAAGTCCTCATACTGTTCGCAAACACATCGCAAATATTTATGATAAATTGCATGTATCAAACAAAACTGCGGCTATCAAAATTGCTATGAAAAAGAAATGGTTTAACTAACAATTCCCCAATAATTCTGACATTTTTTTAAATCAAATTCATCGCTTATTTCGATAAGCTAGGACATCTTTACTTCAAAAAAACTAAAAAAAACACACTAATCCTATTTTTAAAAAACTAAAAATTATGAAATCATTACAACTACTGTTGCTATTATTCGTATCAGCAATCACTTTAAACGCACAAAATACCATCAAAGAAAGCAACGTATTTTCTATGGATGGAAATGTTGAAACCATGAGAGTTGCTCCAGGAGGAATGCTACTTGTAGGCACTTCTGATGGATTAACAGCCATTGAAGCCCACAACAAAAATGTGGTTTTTCAATTCAAAGCATTTGGAAAAATTAAACCAGAAGAATTGACATTGCTTGATAATCTGCCTTATGTAGTTTTAACAAGAGGTTACTCAAAAGTAATTTTGAACTATTTTACTGGAAAAGAGGTTTTCAATTCTTCAAAAGATGGTTGGGGAAGCGTTTTTATGGTGCATCCTGATTATACCTATCAAAAAATCTACATGCTTGGAGGAACTGCAAAAGGATATTCATTGGGCGTTTTCGATATGGAAACACTTAAAAATGAAAATACCGTAAGTTTTACTGACAAAAAAACAATGGGTGCTTATATTGATGTTACCAAATACTATGAATCTAATGGAAAATTGTTTGTAAGAACTGAAAAAGGAATTGTGTGTGTTGACAAAAAAACGTTCAATATTGATTGGGTTTATGATGATTTAGACAAAGCAACTCCTTATATTTCAGTCATTACAGATAGTGAAAAAGGCTTGTTTTTTGTAACTGAAAGTGATGAAAAAAAATCATTATTGCACAAAATTGACAATTCAGGAAAAAGAACTACCAAAAAACCAGAAAAGTTAGAAGCAATTACACAAGCACTTTCAATTACTCCACAAGGTCTTTTAATTCAAATGGTGGATACGAAAGATTCGTATTTTCAAATGTATGATTTACAATCAGGAGTAAATAAATGGGAAAAACCTGTGGACATTAAAGGAGGAATTTATTTTACAGAGGTGAAAGAATCAAATTTATATTATGCTTCCAATAACGGTTTGATCAATTCACTTGATTTAAATACAGGAAAAACACAATTGAAAAAAGAAATCAAAACTGGAATGTGGTTTAAAAGCATTGTTTTACTTGAAAACGACTTGATTTTTTACATCACTGGTTCGGACATGGGAATTGCCAATTTGAAAACAGGCGAGTTTGCAAAAGAACCCACAAAATTCAAAAAAGCAACCAATTTGATTTCCTCTTATGACAAGAAAAATGACAGATTTGTAGTAAGCTCAGGTACTAAATTATTCTTCATCAAAAATGATGGAAGTAGCACAAAAGTGATGGATATCAATTTCAAAGAAAATGAAACTCCTTTAAGAATTGAGTATAGAGACAATGGAATTTTGTTGGGTGCTAAACAAAATAATGCCTTGATTTCGTATGATGGAAAAATCATTTATGAATCGTATTTCAAAGCGCCAGGTCAAAGTTTGTTGGGGAAAATTGCGATGGTTACTGTTACAGCAGCATTGATGAGCCAAAGTGTAGGTCAAAATATGAATAATAACTATAAAGATGCAAGATATAGTGCCAATGCCGCAACAGGTTTAATGGGAGAAATGAATAAAAGATTCAATGCAACAAAAAACACTAAAAACTTTTTATATGTTCTTACCAAATTAAATGATGGAGTAGGGCTTGTAAAATTGAACAAAGACAATGGAAATAAAATTGCTGAACTATTATTGAAAGATAGAAAACCAGCATACGAAGTGGATGATCAATTTGGGATTTTATACTTTAAAAATGATAAAAAGCAACTTACAACTTTTGATTTAAGGTAGTTTTAGTTTTTTAAATAATTGAAAAAGTAGCTATCTTTTGGATAGCTACTTTTCCGGTAGGTAGTATTTTTAATGAATTTAAGAAATTAAATAGTTTCAATATTACATCTCTCTTTGTGGATATTTCCTTTAAAATAGGAAGGTGTTGAACCTGTAATTTTTTTAAACTGATTAGACAAATGTGCTGCACTGCTATATTGCATTTGATTGGCAATTTGTTTCAATGAAAGCTCATTATACATTATCAATTCTTTTACTTTTTCAACCCTAATCACAATGATAAATTGTTGAATAGTAATGCCTTTTTCCTCTGAAAAAACATTAGAGAGATAGGTGTAATCATAGCCCAATCTTTCACTTATTAGAATAGAATAATTTTCTTTTTGTGCTTTGATATTTGGTTGAATCAGTTCAATAATATGGTTTTTAATTTTTTCAACTAAAACACTTCGCTTGTTTTCTAATAATTCAAGTCCAGAGTTTTTTAAATTTATTTTCAATTGATTACGTTTCTTTTTTGAAAGTTCACCTTCAATGTCAATGACTCCTAAATCAATAGAAATGTAGGGAATATTTAATTTCTTAAGTTCTTCTCTTACCCTCATTTTACAACGATGGCTGACCATATATTTTAAATATAATTTCACAGTTAAAAAGTAGTTTAATTTTTATGATAAAATGAATAGGACAAGTTTTATTGTAATTTTTTCTTTTTGATACCATCGCATCAGAAAATAATTGTCAAAAAATAAAAAAGAGCCACTGAGCAAGCAGCTCTTTTTTTGAGTTTTCAGATGTATTATTAATTATTTTTTTGAAATAATATCAATAATCACAGTTCTATTATAAAAACGTTTTTCTGGTTGATTGTTTTCAAAAGGAGCTAAGTCTTTATTTTCTCCAAAACCTTTTACTTCGAAAGAAACATCATTTCTACCTTTTGATGACAAGGCTTTTTGCATGATGTCTTTTACATCAAGAGCTCTTTTTGAAGATAAGTTTTGGTTATAATTTTCGTCTCCAATCATATCAGTATGACCATGAATAATCACTTTTCCGTTTTTAGGAATTGATGGTACAATAATTTCGGTGATGTATTTGTCATAAATATTGATGGCATTTGAATCGTCAAACTCATATAAAATACTGAATCTTTTTGAAATATCTGTTTCAGCAGGCATCCAAAGAACCATATCAGTACTGGTAATTTTCTCGAATTTTTTACCACTTTTGGTAGTTCCAATCATTTTCATTTCATAAGTTCCGCTTGCATTTGTTCCTAAAAATTCTTTTCCAGGAATACTCACGTTGTCTTCTGTATAAGGACCAAATGTTTTTACAACCCCGTTTTTATCTTTACTTTCGAGAGTCCAAGAAGTAAATATTTTGTTTGCATCTTTATTTTCAATAAAAACATAACTGTCAATAGGAGCTTCTTGTATGACTTCAAATTCAATTGGTTTTAAAAGTGTGTTAGAACCATTTTGAAATTGCATCAACATTTCTGGCGAAGCACTTTCAATTGAAACTCTACGGTCTCCTTCTTTTAAAAGAATTAATTCTTCTTTTTCACCTTTTTGACGTGATGGAATGGTTGGCTCAATGTTTCCAATGGTTGCAATTCTTGTGGGATTGATTGAAAAAACATCCACTAAATATGTTTTTACAGATTCAGCCATTTTAAGTCCATCTTCTTTATTTACCTCAGAAGAACCAACTAATTTGATACTTGCATTTGGATTTTTTACTAATCGATCACCAAGAATATTCAAGATGTTATAATATACTACCATTTGTCTTTTTGAACGACCAGAAAGATTTTCAGGAGTAAACATTTCAATTTGCTCTTCATGAAATTCAGTTACTTCACTTTTTTTGATTTTCACATAACGATTTGGTATTTCAGTAGAACCTAAGTCAAAGAATACGTAGTTTCTTAAAGGAAATGTTTCTTTCACTTTTCTTTCAGCAGGAATATTTTCTGGAGAAGTTACTTTGAAATCAATTTTTGGTGTTTTCTCATAAATCACCACAGTTTCATCTTCTTCTTCAGTAGTTAACATTTCTTTCGCCACTCCTAATTTGATAGTAAAACCAGCTCTAATGGTTGTGATGTTCCAAGTTTCAATTGTTCTTGGATTTTGACCAAAATAAGGTTGATAAGACACAAAAGGAGAAACCACAAATTGAGTTCTACGATTTTGTGAAGAAATAGGAATGTCATAACCAACACCAATTTGCATTGAAATTAATGATTTTTCCATGTTGCTAAAATCTCCTTTAATTTCTGGACTTACAGGATGCGGAGGAAGTGCTGGATTTTGGTGAATTTGGTAAGTAAATGAATTGTCTAATTTGTCTAAATTAAAGGCAAAACGTGGTCCTCCATAAACATAAAACCCATTTCTAAATGGTGCAAAACGCAAACTTGGTTCAATAGATAAATAACTTAAATTTGCAGATAAATCAGCAGGACAATCACAAGTTGTGATTATTTGATCAAAATCTCCTTTACGATTGTCATAAGCAACTTGCAACATCAAACCTAATTGAGTTTTTGGTTTATAATATTCTAAAGACAAACCAAGAAAAAGACCAGTTCCAAAACCGTTGTGAAACGCTTGTGTTGTTGAAAAAGTCGAGTTAATTTCTTTTGTACTTCCTTCATAGAAATTAAAGTTTGATCCTGTAACAACCCCAAACCACCAAGATGGATTGGTTTGGGTTGTGTTTTGAGATTGTGATGTTATTGTCGCACCTAATACGGCAATGAACAGTGTGCTTATCAGTAGGTTTTTCATTGATTTCCTATTTGGAAGATAAATACCACTTTTAGCATTTTTACTATTTATTATTAATTTCATAATGTATTCTTTTATTTTTTTTTAAAATTATTGAGGTATGGTTACAGCATTATTTTCAAGTGTAACAGCTCCTGTCATTGCAAGTGCTCTACCCAATAATACAGCCCCATTTTTCAATGTGATTGATTGGTCTGCCATGATAGTTCCTTTCATTTGAGCTGTGGTACCAATTGTTGCAGAACTACCTACTTGCCAAAAAATATTTTTAGCAGAGGCATTACCTGCAAGAATTACTTTCACACCATTTCCAACAGATAATGTTGAAGACGGCATTTGGAAAATCCAAACTGCATTTGGGTCACCTTGTGCATCCAATGTTAAATCAACACTTGTGATGTCAAAAGAACCACCTGGAGCTTTATACAATCCTGGCGCAAGTGTTAAACCACCCAATTCGCCATTCGCCATTACAATAACATTTAATGATCTTCCTGCAGCGTCAATATAAGCAGCTGTTAAACAGTTTTTAGCATTATTTGCCTCTGTATCATTGATTTTGATTGTTCCATTTACTACTGTTCCTGGAGGGAAACCAGTTACAGCTGAACCAGGACTTAATCCAAGATTACCGTCAACAATTGTTGGTCCTGTGTTTGTAACAGTTGAACCTGCAATGATTCCAAAAGGAGACACACAATCAAGGTCAATTCCATTAGGACCTAAAGCTGCGTTTGTTGAAAACGTCCAAGTATAATTAGATTCCATTGCAGTTCCTGACAAGTTTTGAGCAGCAGTTGTAATAGTGGCTATGTATGTTTTACCGGATTCAAGATTTAAATTTGGGTTAAACGTAGCAGTATTTCCATTAGCAATTACAATTCCATTGATTACATTTCCATTATTGGTCACAATAAAACTATTATTCGTAATTGTCAACGGATTCATTGACTCACTGAAAGTTGCAGTAATTGTTTTGTTCAAAGCAACACCAGTTTCAAGGTTATCAGGATCCGTTAAAATTACTGTTGGTGCGACAGGTTGAAGCGTGGTAAACGTCCAAGTATAATCAGCTACAAGATTTACTCCACTAGTATCTTCTACATTTTTACTGATTTTTCCAGTATAAGTTGTGTTTGATAAAAGTGCTGTTGCTGGCGTAAAAGTTACTATATTGTTTAAGTATGTTACAACTCCATTAATAGGATTTCCATTGGCTGAAACCGTAACATTCGCTCCAATAATTGTTAAAGGATTCATTGCTTTGCTAAAAGTCGCTTTGATAATTTTGTTCAAAGCAACACCATTTGCAAGGTTTTGAGGATCTGTGGAAATTACTGTAGGAGGAACAATTTGTAGCGTTGTAAACGTCCAAGTATAATCATTCGCAAGATTATACCCTTCTGTATCAGCAACATTTTTATTAATTTTTCCTGTAAATATTGTGTTTTGTGCTAGTGGTAAAGTAGGTGTAAAAGTTGCAACCTTATTTGCATACGTAACCACCCCAGCAATTGGGTTTCCATTAGCTGAAACGGTAACATTCGTTCCAATAATAGTCAACGGATTCATGTCTTTACTAAAAGTCGCAGAGATAATTTTGTTCAAGGGAACATTGGTAGCCAAGTTTATTGGATCAGTTGAAACAATTACAGGAAGAATAACTTCAAGTGTTGTGAATGTCCATGTATAATCATCTGTTGGGTTAAAACCTTCAAGATCTTCAACATTTTTACTTATTTTTCCGGTATAAACTGTGTTTGACAATAATGGTAAAGTTGGTGTAAAAGTAGCTACACTATTTGCATAAGTTACAACTCCATCAATCGCATTTCCGTTAGAAGAAATAGTTACATTTGTTCCAATAATAGTTAATGGATTCATTTCCTTGTTAAAAGTAGCAGTAATTACCTTGTTTAGAGGAACATTGGTTGCTAAATTTTCTGGATCCGAGGAAATCACTATCGGTAAAGTTGGAGATATCGTCGTAAAAGTCCAAATATATTCTACTTGTAAAGCATTACCACTGGTATCTTTTACAGAGGTTTTTACAATTCCTGTATAAACTGTACTATAAGCTAAAAGTCCTGTTGGATTGAATGTGGCAGTTTCGCCTTGAAAAGTTACGATTCCTGGTACTTGTCCTGATTGACTTTGTAAAATGATTGAAGCATTGTTTATGGTGCTTGGATTCATTTCTTTGTTGAAGGTAACTGTAATTGTCTCCTCTCGAGGAACATTTTCAGTTTTATCATCTGGGTTTGTGGCTACCACAATTGGACACTCTCCAATAACTTCTTCAAAAGTGTCTTTTTTACAGCCTGCAAACAACACAATTATTATAAACGCAATTAGTGAAAGTAATTTTGTTGATTTCATCTTTTCTTATTTAAAAACGCTAAGAAATAAGTTTCTTAGCGTCTGCAAATTTCTCTCAATAATCAACATATTATGTTACACAATAATTTCAATGTTTTACATAAATCACACATTTTCAAGGTTGAGTCTTCTCTTTTCTGCAATGGTTTTATAATAGGAGGGTGTAAGACCTGTAACCCTCTTAAATTGATTTGATAAATGCGCTGGGCTACTATAACTCATTTGGTAAGCGATTTCATTAAACGAAAGTTCGTCATAGAGTATCAACTCTTTTACTCGCTCAATTTTATTGAGGATGATAAATTGTTGAATTGTAATTCCTTTCACTTCTGAAAATACATTTGCCAAATACGTATAATCATATCCTAATTTATCACTAATAAAATCAGAATACGTTGATTTTGGGACTTCATTATCATGATGAATGAGTTCAATAATTACTTTTTTAATAGACTCTACCAAAACACTGCGCTTGTCGTCTAACAATTCCAAACCCGATTTTTTTAGGTTTTCTCTTAAGATTTCATGTTGCAAAGGACTGATATCTTCAAATGTTTCAATAACACCCAAATCAACAACCACAAAATCAATTCCTAATTTATTCAATTCTTCTTTTACCAATAATTTACAACGTTGACTCACCATATACTTAATATAAAGTTTCATAGTTTCCTGTTTGATTAACGCAAACTAATAGAGTCTGCCATAGCTATAGTGCAACAACCAAGCCCAAAGAGGTTTTTAAAATTTTATTATTAAGAAAACCCCTTAAACACTGGGGATTTACGGGGTGTATTTTTTGAAGAAAAATCTAAATTTATTGAAATTTTTAAAAAAAGGAAGTTGTTTAAACGCTCAAAAGCATCTGAAAAACAACATTATCGTCAGCATTTTCTGCTATAATTGGCGCAAATAAATACCAAAGAATGAAATCAAAAAGCAAATCTGTAGTTTTTTTATTCATGGAAATTTGCACTTTTATTTCTTTCTTTTCAGTTTTTAAGCCATAAGCTAACAATTCAATTTCTTGCTCTAAAATCACAAGCTCAACCAAAGGATTGTTACGTGAAACGATTTTATATTTTTTGTTCTTATAGTCAAGAATTGAGGAACTCGCAAACCATTTTTCATTATAAATTTTTGCGATGATTTGCCCTGAATTGTCTAAAACTTCTCTATTGTTTTTCCAGAAACCTGTTTTTTGAATCGTGAATTTTTGCTCTCCAAGTGTACAAATTGCTTTCGAAATTGTCGTTTTTGAAGAAATTTCCATGTTACCAATAGCAGTATTATCAACAATCAAAGAGAATTTTCCTTCACTTTTTTTCATCCATTTTTTTTCCATTTGTAATATATTTTTTAGTTTGATAAAATGTTGATTCAGAAAATCAGCAAATAAAAAAACTTTTTATTTTCGCTCTATTTGACATAAAATGGTATCTTTTGTTACAAAATGAACTCAATAAAAAGTTTAAAAAATATCGTAGCTTCCTAAATCACTGCGATCTCATAAGCATTTTCTATGTGAAAATTTTCGTTTTGATGTTCCATGGCAAGTATTCTTTGCATAGAAAGTCGCGCCATTAAATAACTCAATGTAGATTCTGCTCCCTGATTTAAGTTTACATTTTGTTCTTCGATTCCATCATAACAACCACCTGTACAAGGATTGTAAACAATTTGATTTAAGTGATTATTACCTAAAAACCAACCAAATGCAATGAAAGCTTTTTCTTTATAATCTTCATTATGAAATGCATCATAAAATTTTTCTAAAGCTATAATTGTGTTAGCAACATCAATAGGTTGCTCACCTCCAACAGGTTTTTCAATGGTTTTGTCTTTCAAATGCCAACCTTTGTTAGATATTACTTGAATTCTATTTTCTAAAAATATTTCTGATAGTAAAAATTCAAAACTTTCAATAGCTACTTCTTTATAAACTTTATTTTGTGTACTCAAATATGCACAAAGCATGGCCTCAGGCAACAAACTATTGCTATACGTTAGATAGTTTTCAAACCAAAACCAGTTTTTTGATTTTTCATGTCTAAACATTTGCGTCAACCTATTTGCAAACTCCTTTAACATGTATAAATTTTCTGTTTTTTTCTGATAATGCAAGCCTTTAATGATAAAAGCCATGGCTCTAGTAGAATGAATTTTTGATAATTTTGGCAGTGCTTTTTCTAGCAATTCAAGAGCCTTATTAATAAAATTGATTGGTAAAATTTCTTTTAATGAAACAATATATCCCAAAGCCCAAATGGCTCTTCCATTGCTATCTTCTAAGTTTTCATCATAATTTTGTGCACCAAAATCCTTTGCTTCATTTACATAATTCAAAAAAGCACCATCATATTTTATACAATGTTCTATAAATTGAAGATAGGTATTCATCAATTTTAAATCTTTTAAATCTTCAAAAAGTTCATAATGCTGTGCAATTGCAATCAAAGCTCTTGCATTGTCATCTAAAGTATACCCAGTTTTTATATCTGGAATTGCGATTTTTGAAAACTGAATCATTCCAACTTCAGTGGTCATATTTTTTATGTGATTCAGGTTGATTTTTGGCAATGCAAAACTCAATTTTATATCTTTTGATGCTATTTTTTTGAAAAGCTGCGCATGTGAAATCGCTGAATTTTGCCAAGCTGTTGAAGCCATTTTATGCAAGTTATTGGAAGAAATTTCAGCTCGTAATTTATCATTACTCAACAACGAAATCACAGCTTCTGATAATTGGTTTGGGTTTTCAAAATCGATAAAAATGCTACTATTATTGCTCAAAACTTCTTTTGCATGTGGAATTGGTGTTGAAATTACAGGACAACCACAACTTACTGCATACGAAAAAGTGCCACTCACAGCTTGATTTGGTTCTTTGGAAGTAAATAAATAAACATCCGTAAGTAATAAATATTCTAAAAGAATGGGCAATTGCAAATATTCATTGATAAATTTCACATGCTTTTCAATCTTTAATGAGGTTACTTTTGCTTTTAGCATTTCTCGATAACTTTCTCCATCATTTTTCAAAATTGTTGGATGCGTTTTTCCAAGAATCAAAAACAACACATTTGGATGCACTTTTGCAATGCTAGGCAAGGCTTCTAAAGTTGTTTCAATATTTTTACTTGAACTCAATAATCCAAAAGTGGAAAGGATTTTTTTGCCTGTAAATTGATATTTTTCTTTAAGTTGTTTTTTATCTGTTGGAGGCAACAAATGGGTTCCATGAGCAATAATCGTAATTTTTCCTTCGGGAATTTTGTAATGTTCTTTTAATATGGTAGCTGCACTTTTGGTCATCACAATGATTGAAGACGAATTTTCAGCAAGATATTGTATGCTGGATTGTAAAGTTTTATCCGGATTTGGCAATACTGTATGAAAAACAACTGCAATTGGTTGTGAAATTTGTTCGATAAATTTTGAAAACTCTTTTTCATTTTTTGCAAAAAATCCAAACTCATGCTGTACAACTACCAATTTTATATTCGAATTTCTACTAATTCCGAAAGCTGTTTTCACGAAAGAGTTTCTGAAATCAGTATTTAAAATAAATGATGGTTTTTGATGATATATATGTTGTTCATTGTCCGATTCTAGCGCACAAACAGTCACTTTAAAACTATTTTCAAACTGATTATTAAGTGCATCAATCAAATCATTTGAATATGTTGCAATGCCACATTCTCTTGGCGGATATGAAGTAACAAACAATATTTCTGGCAATTCTTTTTCTGGTATAGAGAGCTCTATAAATTCTTTTAAAAGTAGATTTTCAAAAGGTTGCCAAAAATTTAATTTTCTCTCTTTGTTGAGTAAAGTTATGTCTGATTTCATAGTTGTATGATTTTAATTTTTATTCAATGCTAATTCCGATAAAAGTTCTTCCAAAACAACTGATGCCACTGCAATTCGTTCATCTGCAGCACCATAATAAATGTAAAGTAAATCACCTTCTAAAATAGCTCCTGTTGGGAAACAAACATTGTTAACTTCGCCTTTCAATTCCCATGCTTTTTCTGGATAAAATAATGGATTAGGCAATCTTGCAATTTCAATTTCAGGTTTTTCTAAATCAAATAATGCAGCACAAGCCGAATATACATATCCTTTTACAGTGTCATGAACGCCATGATAGATAATGAGCCATCCAGCTTTGGTCTCAATTGGAGGACAACCACTTCCTATATAACTTATTTCGTGTTCAAACTTTGGCGCCATCACAATGTGTTCATCAAAATGTTTAAAGTAGTTTTGCCAAAAATGAAGGGATAAATCTTCTAATTTATCAATGGAAACAACAATTTGGATATCTGGTTTTATACGATGAAGAAAGCAAAATTTGTTATTAATTTTTCTTGGAAAAAACACCAAATTTTTGTCCCACAAAAATATTTTTCGGTCTTGATTTTCGTGGATTTTTTGGTAGTCATTGTAACGAATGTATTTTGCATTGATAGTACTAGCAGTTTCTGTAAAGTGTTGGAATTCATCATAAGTGATTTTTGGAACAATAATTCCTTTTTTGTCCCAATGAATCAAATCGTTTGAAATTGCCAGAGCTCCTAAAGCATTGATGCCATCAAATGCTGTATATGAAAGATAATAAATATCTTCAATTTTTACAATTCTTGGATCTTCTAATCCTTGACATTCATAGTCATCTTGCGGAAATAAAAGTGGTTTTTCATTTCGATGATCAACTAATAACGGATTTAGCAATCTGCAATAACCAATGGTTGAATAATTATCTTTAGCAACTGCTCTATAAAATAGGTGAATTTCTTTGTCAATTTTAATGACTGCAGGATTCAATACACCTTCACTTTCAAAATCGTGATCAGTTTTTCCAATAACAATACCGTGTTTTGTAACATTTACCATGTTTTTCTGTTTTAGTCTATGGAAGGTTTTTGTTGTTTTTTTAACATTTTATCCGCTTTTTTTTCTTTTTGAGTTTTTGCAGGAGCTGTTTTGTCCGATTTCTTTTTTCCTTCTTTCTCTTTTGACATGATGTAGTGTTTTAGGTGAAATGAATGTGCAAAACTATTTTAACACACTCCAAAGGTGGGTTTAAGACAATAAGAAATGCTTATACAATTAGAGGTATAAGTTATATAATTACAAGAAGTAAATGGTTAAATAAAATTATTTGTTCTCAAAATCATCTTGCTGTTTTTTAGAAAGTGATTTGAAAAAAGTTGGAGTTAAACCAGTAATTTGTTTAAATTGTCTCGATAAATGCGACACACTACTATAATTCATTCTGTATGAAATTTCAGTAAGACTTAGTTTATCGTAAATAATGAGCTCTTTTATTTTTTCTATTTTATGTAAAATCATAAATTGTTCAATAGTTATGCCTTTTGTTTTTGAAAAAATTTCTGCCATCCTATGGTAATCCTGGTTCATTTTTTCAGCAATCAATGAAGATAAATTTACATGCAAAACGTCATCACTATATTGAACGCTTTCTTCGATAATGGTAACTAATTTTTCAATAAGCAAGGCATTTTTATTATCCATCAATTCCAGCCCCGATTTGTGAAGTGCTGTTTTAAGCAAAATTCTATCGCTTTTAATCAAAGGTTTTTCAAGCAAAACAACACCCAAATCAATATATTGGTAACCAATATTTAGTGCTTCTAATTGTTTTTGCACCATCATTTTGCAACGCAAACTAATCATGTTTTGGATAAAAATTTTCATAAGCTTGTTTTTAATAGGTACTAAAATCATAATTGTAATTACAGTAATGAATGAATATTTTGCACGCTTTTAAAGTATGTAATGCTTTTTGGTATCCGTTTTTCGTTTTAAATATGTTTAAAACGACTACCCTTCAACTATAGTAAAAATAGTTGGCGAAATTTAAGACTAAATTTAACATTTAACAGAACACAATCGTTAAAAAAAATTTTTAATCTAATTTACAAAAAACTATTTTTCTCACTAAATATAATGTTTTCAAACAATTACAATAATTTTTCTTTTAAATAAGGTGCTGTGAATGAGTTTTTATGGGTTGCCAATGTTTCAGGTGTGCCTTGAAAAATGACGTTTCCTCCTTTATTGCCTCCCTCTAATCCTAAATCAATAATATAGTCTGCGCATTTTATCAACTCGATATTGTGTTCAATTACCACAATTGAATGACCTCTTTCAATAAGTGCGTTGAATGATGCTAGTAGTTTTTTGATGTCATGAAAATGCAATCCTGTGGTTGGTTCATCAAAAATAAAAAGGGCCTTGTCTTTGGTGGTGCCTTTCACTAAAAATGACGCCAATTTGATTCTCTGTGCTTCACCACCAGAAAGGGTAGAAGAGGATTGTCCTAAAGTAACATAGCCCAAGCCAACATCTTGCAAAGGTTTCAATTTTTGAGCGATTTTGGACGTTAGGTTTTCTGCAAAAAAAGCCACTGCATCATCAATCGTTAAATTCAGAATATCATCAATTGATTTTTCTCCAAAAGCGATTTCAAGAACTTCTTTTTTAAATCTTTTACCATTGCAAGCATCACATTCCAAATGAACATCTGCCATAAATTGCATTTCAATGGTGACTTCGCCTTCGCCTTTGCACACTTCACAACGGCCACCTTCAACATTGAAAGAGAAATGTTTTGGTTGATAATTTCTGACTTTCGCTAATTTTTGAGCGGCAAAAAGTGCTCTGATGTCATCATATGCTTTGATATAGGTCACAGGATTTGATCTTGAAGAACGTCCAATAGGATTTTGATCGATAAACTCCACATGTTTTATAGACTCAAAACTTCCCCTGATAGCACTATGTTGACCGATTTTATCACCATAACCAAAGAGTTTTTTTTGCATCACAGGAAATAAAATCTTTTTGACCAACGTACTTTTTCCTGAGCCAGAGACTCCCGTAATCACTGTCAAACATTCCAAAGGAAAAGTAACATCGATATTTTTGAGATTGTGTTCTCTTGCGCCAATAATTTGAATGTTGTTTTTAGAAGTTTTTCTTTTTTTAGGAACTTCAATTCTTAATTGATTGTTGAGGTATTTTGAGGTTAAAGAATTGGATTGTAAAATTTCGTTAAACGTACCTTCCGCAACTACATTTCCTCCAAACGTACCTGCTTCAGGACCAATATCTATAATATAATCAGCCTGTTTCATGATGTCTTCATCATGTTCAACCACAATCACTGTGTTGCCTAAATCTCTTAGGTTTTTTAGTACACCAATCAATCTTTCAGTGTCTTTGGGATGCAATCCAATGCTGGGTTCATCCAAGATATACATTGAACCCACCAACGAACTTCCCAAAGAAGTTGCCAAATTGATGCGCTGACTTTCTCCGCCAGAAAGCGTGTTGGAAGGTCTGTTGAGTGTCAAATAATTCAATCCAACGTCATTCAAAAACTGCAAACGATTTTTGATTTCAATCAGTAATCTTTTAGCTACTTTTTTCTGATATTCAGAAAGTGTGACGTTTTTGAAAAACTCGGACAATTCGTCCAAAGGAAGTGTCACCAAATCCGTAATTGTCTTTTCATTGACTTTTACATAATTTGCCTCTACTCGCAAACGCTTTCCATGACATGTGCTACATTTTGTTTTTCCTCGATAACGAGAAAGCATGACCCTATTTTGAATTTTATAGCTTTTTTCTTCTAATGCCTTAAAAAAATGATGAATTCCGAAGAAACTTTTATTACCACTCCACACCAATTCTTTTTGTTTTTCAGTGAGTTCAAACCAAGGTTTGTGAACGGGGATGTCAAATTTATAAGCAACAGCGACTAAATCTTCTTTATAATGACGAAAAGAATCCGTTTTAAAAGGAAAAATTGCATCTTCGAAAATTGATAAACTGGTATTCGGAATTACCAAATCCTCATCAATGCCAATCACATTTCCATAACCTTCACAAGTTGGGCAAGCGCCATAAGGATTGTTGAAACTGAACAAATGCGTATTGGGTTCTAAAAATGAAATACCATCCAATTCAAATTTATTACTGAATTCAGCGGTATTATTTGTGTCTAAATTTTCAATAAAACAAGTGCCTTTTCCTTCAAAAAAAGCAGTTTGAATGGCATCACCCAATCTATTATAAAAATCTTCGTCGTTTTTGGTGATAATTCTGTCAACCACTAAAAAAAGAGGCTCATTTTTAAAATTTTTCACCGGAAAATCAGCCATTTTATACATCGTATTTTTCCATTTTACACGAGCATATCCCTGTTGCTCCAACACTTGTAATATAGTATTGATAGTTCGATTTTCGGAAATTGTGATGGGAGAAAGCAATAATAATTTTGTTCCTTCAAGAAAAGTTTGCACAAATTTCACCACATCAGAAACGGTGTCTTTTTTTACTTCTTTGCCAGAAATAGGAGAGTAGGTTTTACCAATCCTAGCAAACAACAATTTAATGTAATCATAAATTTCTGTGGAAGTTCCTACCGTTGAACGCGGATTTGTTGCATTTACTTTTTGTTCGATGGCGATTGCAGGAGCAATTCCTTTGATATAATCTACTTTGGGTTTGTTTAATTTTCCCAAAAACTGCCTTGCATACGATGATAAACTTTCAACATATCGTCTTTGACCTTCTGCATATAAAGTATCAAAAGCCAACGTTGATTTTCCTGAGCCCGAAAGTCCTGTGATAACCACCAATTTATTTCTAGGAATAACAACGTCAATATCTCTTAAATTATGGAGTTTTGCCCCTTTGATAATGATATTTTCTTTTGGATTTATAGTTGCTAAATCTGTATTCATGTACGTCAAAAAATTTGCTATAAAAATACCAATAAAATCATGCACTAAAAAAAATTGATTTCAAAAAGTTAAAATTGTTTGTAGGTCTGAAAATTAATTCTATCTTTGAAATGTTAAAACCCACAAAATAAGACGCATATACCTGAACACTACTTTTTAAATTAGTTATAAATTAAGAAAAATGGAGGAATCTTTTCCTTCCAAAAAAAAGTAGTTATGATGCAAACACAAACAAATTCTGATAGTACATTAGTTAAAAATTACATTCTTGGAGAAGAAAGGTGTATAGAAATTCTTGTCAAAAAACACCAACAACGCCTTTTTAGTTTCATTTATAGTAAGGTGAAAGATAAAGACGTGAGTGATGATATTTTTCAGGATACTTTTATCAAAGTAATCCGTACTTTAAAAAAAGGCGATTATAATGAAGAAGGCAAATTTTTACCTTGGGTAATGCGAATTGCTCATAATTTAATTATAGACTATTTTAGAAAAAATAATAGAATGCCAAATTTCAAAAATTCTGATGAATTTGATATTTTTTCGATTATTAGTGACGATTCTTTGAATGCAGAAAGACAAATTATTCAAGAACAAATTTTTGATGATGTTAGAGAATTAATCAATGAATTGCCTGAAGAACAGAAAGAGGTGCTGATTATGCGCATGTATAGAGACATGAGTTTTAAGGAAATTAGTGAAAATACGGGTGTTAGCATCAATACAGCTCTTGGAAGAATGCGCTATGCACTCATCAACATGAGAAAATTAATTGAAAAACACAATATTATTTTAATCAATTAACAATAAACGTAAAATTGTATCGTTATGAATTTAAAATCAAGACATTAAATTTAAAATATGATGCAACTTTACACTAAAAAGTCATTTGAAATACAGATGCAACCAAAACAAGAAACAGTTCAATTTTTGATTAATTTTTCCAAATCGCTAACTATTGTAAAAACAAAATCAAAAAATTTCATTGAATTGAATTTGAATTAAGAGTGGAAAAAGCTTCAACAAACGTTGAGGCTTTTTTTATGTTTTTATTTAACGCAAAGACGCTAGGGTTTTCGCAAAGTTCGCAGTGTTTTTCTTGAGGTTTCTTAGTGTCTTTGCGGTTAATTTTTAATTTAGATTTTTCCTTTGTAGTATTCCTCCAAAACAGTTTTTCTTCCCACAGTTTTTGTAATGATGTCTTTATCTAAATTCCAACCTCTTGCAGGCGAATATTCTCTTCCATACCAAATAATTTGCAAGTGCAAATCGTTCCATAATTCTTTTGGGAATAATCTTTTAGCGTCTTTTTCTGTTTGAACTACATTCTTTCCGTTTGTTAAATTCCAACGAAATAGTAATCTGTGAATATGTGTATCTACAGGAAATGCTGGCACACCAAATGCTTGACTCATCACTACACTTGCCGTTTTATGACCAACAGCAGGTAATGCTTCTAAAGCTTCAAAACTTTGAGGAACTTTACCATCATATTTTTCAATCAATATTTTTGACAATCCATAAATACCTTTGCTTTTCATTGGTGACAATCCACAGGGTTTGATGATTTCTCTAATTTCATCCACAGAAAGTTTCACCATATCAAAGGGATTGTTCGCTTTTTCAAACAAAATTGGCGTGATTTGATTGACACGAACATCTGTGCATTGTGCTGATAATAACACTGCAATCAATAAAGTATAAGGATCTTTGTGATCTAATGGTATAGGAATTTCTGGATAGAATTCTTGTAGCTTTTGGATGATGAAACCAACGCGTTCTTTTTTATTCATTAAAAATAAAATTTAAATTTTAAAAGTTTCAATTTTAAAATCTCAAAGTTACAGATTTTTTGAGTTTTAAAGTTGTAGAACATCGAATTTGAATGTGACAAATACCATTATTTTAACATTTCTTTTTAAAAAATATGCGTCAAACAATTTTACAAACTTTGTATTTTTAGGCTCTAAAACAAAGCTAAATGACAACATTAAAAAAAGGAGACAAAGCCCCAATTTTTGAGGCTAAAGACCAAAAAGGAAATACAATTCGTTTGCACGATTATCTTGGAAAAAAATTAGTGCTATTTTTCTATCCAAAGGCAAGTACCCCTGGTTGTACAGCTGAGGCTTGTAATTTGAGAGACAATTATAATTTATTTTTAGCAAAAGGCTATGATGTTTTAGGCGTAAGTGCAGATTTACCAGAAAAACAACAAAGTTTTGTCGAAAAATATGAACTTCCTTTTCCTTTAATAGCTGACGAAAACAAAGAAGTAATAAAAGCTTTTGGTGTTTGGGGACCTAAAAAATTCATGGGTAAAGAATATGATGGCATCCACAGGACTACTTTTATCATCGATGAAAATAGTTATATTGAAGAAGTTATTTCAAATGTGAAAACCAAAGAACATGCCGCTCAAATTCTAACAAAATAGTTCTTTTAAGAAGTTAATAAAAAGCGTTCTCCTAAAAAAAGAAGGCTTTTTTTTATCATAATTTCATACTTACTTTAAAGTTTAAAACCCTACCAGTCATAAAGTTAGGAATTCCAAATTGTGTTTTAGAGTACACGTCTCTTACCCAAGTATTGGTAATGGCATTTTGAATATCAAACATATTGAAAAGTTCTAAACCAACGGTCAACTCTTTAAAATTTGCTAACCACCCAGTTTGATAGGTTTTGTTAGCATCAACAAAAACGTAAGAAACTCCCAAATCTGCACGTCTGTAATCGCGCAAACGTTGCTGAAATTGATACACATCTGCATAAGCAGGAGCACCTCCAGGCAAACCAGAATTGTACACCAAATTTAAATACGCTTTTAGGTTTGGTAAATTTGGAACATAATCTTGAAATAAAATTCCGAATTTAATTCGTTGGTCAGAAGGTCTTGCAATAAAACCTCTGTTATTGATATTTTCTTCGGTTTTTAGATAGCCCAAACTTACCCAACTTTCACTTCCAGGGACAAATTCACCATTCAAACGAATGTCAACTCCGTATGCAAAAGCAGTTGCAGCATTGTCAGCTCTATAGCGAATTCGCACATTATCAATAGAATACGCATTCACATCATTCAAATCTTTATAGTAAGCTTCCACTGTTAATTTGAAAGGACGTTTCCACATTTCATAACTATAATCCATTCCAGAAACCAAATGAAAAGATTGTTGTGCTTTCACATTCACATTTAAGTTTCCATTAAAATCGCGCAATTCACGATACGAAGGTGGTTGTGCATACAATCCACTAGAGATTCTGAAAAGCATGTCTTTTTCCCAATTTGGTTTGATGGCAAATTGTGCTCTTGGACTAATAATTGTCTGATTTTTTGAGTCAATTCCATTTCCAGTAACACTCCAATTGTGCGCTCTAATTCCGATGTTATAAAAAATTTCGTGGTCGTTCCAAAAAGTTCTTTGGTCAAACTGCACAAATCCAGAAACCCGATTTATAGTCACATTATTGTCTTTTCTGATGTTTTGAAAAGGAACAATTTCACCTTCAAAAGGTTCATAAGGTTGGTTATTTCCTACATGATGTGGAGGACGAATTGAAAAACCTAAAGAATCAATCACTTCCCATTCTCTAATGCGATCTTTGATGTCTTCTTTTTGATATTTTGCACCAAAAGTCCATTGTTTTTGGTCTTTATTAATAGCCCCTTTGATTTCAAAATTTGTAATTAAAGCATCCAAATCATTACGTGCGTGGTTTAATTGCGATCCAATTCCTTGCGAGAATTCAACTTCTCCAAAATTTTCAGAGCCAATATTGGCATCAACTTCGCCCAGATTATATTGAGCTGCAATGTCAAAATATTCTTCTTCTTGAGTGTTGTATCTTGAAGTAGTAGTTGTTAGCGTAAAATTTTCATTCAGTTTATAATCCGCTGAAAATGCGCCAAAAAGCGTCAAATAATTGTCTTGTTCTTGTCCTGCATAAAAAACAATTAATTCTAATGGGTTTGTAATTGTTCCAAAACGAGTTCTTCTTGAGAGCGGTTTGTAATTGTAATTGTTTAAAGAAAAATTACCAAGGAAGTTTAGGGTAAATTTATCTGAAAAATCATAAGAAAGAAATGTTTGGGCGTCTGTAAATTTGGGTCTAAAATTTACTTCTGTTTGCTGACTATTTACGAATAAACTATTATATCGATAACGAACACCTGTAATTATACTTAATTTTTTGTTTAAAAATTGTCCTTCAAAAGTGGCACTTCCTCCCAATAAACTTGCATCAATCGTAGTTGCAGTTTCTGAAGGTTTTTTGTAAGTAATATCTAACACAGAAGAAAGTTTATCACCAAATTTTGCCTGAAATCCACCAGCAGAAAAGTTGATATTTTGAATCATATTGGTATTGATAAAACTCAAACCTTCTTGCTGACCAGAACGAATTAAAAAAGGCCTATATACCTCAATTCCATTAACATAGACTAAATTTTCGTCAAAATTTCCACCACGAACATTGTATTGAGTACTCAATTCATTGTTGTTATTTACGCCAGGTAAAGTCATTAAAATATTTTCAACACCCGCATTTGGACCCACCACATTTTTTACTTTACTAATGTCAATTTTAGTAATTCCTTGCGCTTCTTTTTTATTTTCTTTGATAATAATTTCCTTTAATTCCTCTGTTTTAAGAATTAAAGTTGGTGAAAAGCGAATACCATTTCTATTATTTGCGGTTATTTTTTCTGTCAAAGTTCGATAAGAAACGTGGCTAAAAACAAGTGTAATTTCGGTATCAATAGGAATTCTGATAGAATAATTTCCATTTTCATCAGTTTCAGTTCCTGTGTTTCCAAAAGTAATTGAAACCTTTTCTATTGGTAATTTTTGCTTGTTTTTAACAGAACCTTTTAAAATGGTGGTTTTTTGAGCCATCAAAAAAGTAGGAATTAAAAGGACTAAAAAGAGTAGTTTTTTCACAAAGGCTAATTTACTTGTTTTTTAAAGAACGTAGCAGAAAGCTCGTTCGTATTTCCAACATTGTCACAAACCACAATTTTAAACAAATGTTCGCTACCAACCAACTTTTTATCATTAAAATTATAGGTAAGAATTCCAGTTTTATGATTGTATTCCATTAAAATCCATTCGTTATCTATAGTTGCTTTATAGGTGTTGATACCTGAACCAATATCACTAATTTTTACTTGTAATATGTCAGAATTTGAAATCCATTGTCTATTTTTAAAGTATAGTAAATTTATGATAGGTTTTTGATTATCAAATATTAAACTATAATCACCTAAAGTTTTGGTTGTTGTATAAAAAGTGCTGTCTTTTTTTCTGGTATTTTGATATCTAGGATATTTTGGATATTCAAGATTGGCAATATAAAGTTGTTTTTTTTCTTCTTCTGAATATTTTGTCACATCAAAAGTAAGTGTAAATTGGTCATCCAAAGGGATGGTAGGATTGTGAATTTTTGCAATACCATTTTCAATTTTAAAGTCTAAATACGTGTCTTCATAAAAAGTTTTTTTAGGAAAGGCGATTGTAACATTTTCTAAAGAAAATTTATTAAATTTTTTTGCAATTACTTTGAATGCAGTAGTATCAATTTGTTTGGTTATTGAAAAGTTATTTTCTTTTCCTACAACAGGAATTTTTAAATAACTGGTGTTTCCAAAATAATCTTTTGCAACAATATCAATATTATAATTCATGTCTTTTTCGATGGTAATTTTTCCGTTATTAAAGTATTCTCTATAGGTAGAAAGTGGGTTGAAAGTTTCGATATATGTTTTCTCTAAACGTTTTTTGTATCGTTTAAGATGCTCATAATCAATATGAAGATTGATGTATTTACTCTCTAGAAATGAGAAATTTTCAAGAATATGGTAAAAAAATCGTTTACCGTTTACGAGCATTTCAAGACTGTAAACTCCCAGTCTATTGAGTGCGTCACTTGTTTTATCAAAGACTTGAACGCCAAAACCAATTTGATTATTTGCTGAAATTTTATCAGTTGTAAATGTGTCTTTATTTATTTTTTTTATAGGTAATTGAAAGTTGATTTTTTGAGAATTTAATGGAGTAGTATCATTTAGAATATACATCATCAAAGACTCGAAAATAGGAGAAATACTGTCTTGAATTGCGAAACCGAACAAAAGTGGATTTACAACTTTTTCGCTTACAGTTTCCCTAATTTCAAAATGCAAATGTGGTGCTGCTGAACCTCCTGTATCCCCTGAATAAGCAATCAAATCGCCTTTCAATAGTGGAAATTTATCTTCTGTAAAATACAAATCACCAGTTTCATAATTTTCATTTTTGTATTGATAGAATTTCACAAAATCTTCAATTGGTGGTGCAAATTTGCTTAAATGTGCATAGACAGATGTAAAACCATTTGGATGTGTAACATAAATTGATTTTCCATATCCAAATTGGCTAATTTTAATTCTTGAAACATATCCGTCAGCAACTGAAATTACCTCTAGTCCTTCTTTCCCTTGCGTTTTAATGTCCAAACCTGAGTGAAAATGATTGTTGCGAAGCTCGCCAAATGAGCCCGATAAAATAATAGGAATTTTCAATGGCGCTAAAAAATAATCTTTAGGATATTTTTCTTGACCAACTCCTAAAAAATAGTAAAATGATAAAAAGAAGAATACAAATTGTTTCAAAATGCAATTATTTTTGGTAAAAATACTGAAAAATACTCTTTTTTTAAAGATTTAAACATAACTATAAAAATAAAAAACAATAATAATGTTGTTAAATATAAAACAGATTATTAACTTTGTGGTTATAGTTTTTTCTATAAGACATAATGAGTAATACGTTAGAAGCAATTCAATTATTGGAAATTACGTTGAAAAATTTACTTTCTAACTACGAATTTTTAATAAAAGAAAATGAAATTTTGCTTCAAAACAATTCAAAATTACAAAATCAGCTTTTAGAAAAAGAGCAAAATTTAGTTAATCAGAAAAAAGAATATGATATGCTAAAAATTGCTAAAACTATTGAAGGCAGTAGTACAGATACAAAAGATACAAAACTGAAAATCAATGCGTTGATTCGAGAAATTGATAAATGCATCTTTCAGTTACAAGAATAAAGTTCTTTAAATGGCGGAAAAACTAAAGATAAATGTTGTAATTGCGGGTAGATCCTATCCATTGAGTGTGAATAACACTAATGAAGAAGAAGGTATGCGCAAAGCTGCAAACTCGATTAATAAGTTGATTTCATTGTACGAGCAAAATTATGCTGTAAGTGATAAACAAGATGTTTTAGCAATGTGTGCATTACAATTCGCATCAAAATTAGAAATCAGTGCTTTAGATAAAGATTCCATCAGTAAAGAAGCAATAGAAAAACTAAATGAACTCACCAAATTGGTGAATTCTCATTTAAAATAAGCTCATTAAAATACATTAACACACACTGCCTACGTTAGTAATTTGTTTGATAAACTCAACAAAAATCTATTATAAAGGATGAGTTTTAGTTGCTAAAGCATGCCATCAGAACTAGTTTCTTGGATGGATCCTTGATCAGCTAGTTAGTCCTATACTTGTAATAATAGAGTTTATATAAACCCCATTAACGTAGGCTTTTTTATACACTAAATTTAAATTATGGATGGAATGATACTTCCCATTATATTGGGAGTTTTAGTTGGAATAGCAATAGGTTTTATAATTGTTAAAACAATCGAAAAATCGAGAGGAAAAAAATTACTAAATAGCACAAGAAAAGAAGCAAATTCAATTTTAAAAGAAGCGAATATTGAAGCTGAATCAATCAAAAAAGATAAAATTTTACAAGCGAAAGAAAAGTTTATTGAACTAAAATCGGAACATGAAAAAGTAATTTTATCAAGAGAAAAGAAAATTTCAGAAATAGAAAAAAGAGTAAGAGAAAAAGAATCAATTGTTGCCTCAGAAATTGATAAAAACAAACGATTGACGAGAGTTCTTGAAGAAAAAGAAAAAGATTACAATACCAAATTAGATTTTTTAGAGAAAAAAGAAAGCGATTTAGAAAAAATGCACAGTCGTCATGTAGATATGCTAGAGCAAATTTCTGGATTGTCAGTAGAAGAGGCTAAAAAGCAATTGGTTGCAACACTCAAAGATCAGGCAAAAGCGGAAGCAATGGCTTTTGTGCAAACATCTATTGAAGAATCAAAATTAACAGCTGAACAAGAGGCTCGCAAAATTGTGCTGGAAACAATTCAAAGAGTTGGTGTTGAGCAAGCTGTTGAAAATTGTGTTTCTGTTTTTAACTTAGAATCTGATGACGTCAAAGGAAGAATTATTGGAAGAGAAGGAAGAAATATCAGGGCTTTAGAGGCTGCAACAGGCGTTGAAATTATTGTTGATGATACTCCTGATGCGATTATTTTATCTTGTTTTGATCCTGTTCGTAGAGAAATTGCACGTTTGGCAATGCACAAATTGGTGACTGATGGAAGAATTCACCCTGCAAGAATTGAAGAAGTTGTTGAAAAAACTGAAAAACAAATCACCCAAGAAATTATCGAAATTGGAAAACGAACTGTCATTGATTTAGGAATTCATGGTTTGAATCCTGAGTTGATTAAAGTAATTGGACGAATGAAATATCGTTCTTCTTATGGTCAAAATTTATTACAACATTCTCGTGAAGTAGCCAACCTTTGTGGAATTATGGCCGCAGAAATGGGACTGAATGTGAAATTGGCAAAAAGAGCTGGATTGTTACACGATATCGGAAAAGTACCTGATGCTGAAAGTGATTTGCCACATGCACTTTTAGGAATGCAATGGGCTGAAAAATTTGGGGAAAAAGAAGAAGTTTGCAACGCTATTGGCGCTCATCATGATGAAATAGAAATGAAATATTTGATTTCACCAATTGTGCAAGTTTGTGATGCCATTTCAGGTGCAAGACCAGGAGCCAGACGTCAAGTGTTGGATTCATATATTCAGCGCTTAAAAGATTTAGAAAACATTGCTTTTGAATTTCCAGGAGTGCAAAAAGCTTATGCAATTCAAGCAGGACGTGAATTGCGTGTTATGGTTGAAAGTGGCAAAGTAAGTGACACGAAAGCAGCAGAATTATCTTATAGTATTTCTCAAAAAATTCAAAATGATATGACTTATCCAGGTCAGGTAAAAGTTACTGTGATTAGAGAAACAAGATCTGTAAACGTTGCAAAATAAATTACTCCTTCAAAGGTTTGATTGATGTTTTAAAAAATATATTCCGTAAAAAATCTCGCTTAAAAACGAGATTTTTTATTTAAAAAAACTTTAAAAACCGTTTCTTAAATGATTTTCTTCAAACAAGTTTTCAAATCACTAAAAGTTCTTTCCCTTTGCGAAGGTTAGGATGGGCTCTTTTTTATCTTCTAGGATGAAAAGTTTCTACAACATCTTTCAAATAACTTTTATCCAAATGAACATAAATTTCAGTAGTGGTAATACTTTCGTGACCTAACATTTGTTGAATAGCTCTCAAATCAGCGCCATTTTTCAATAAATGTGTGGCAAAAGAATGACGAAATGTATGCGGACTAATTTTCTTTTTTAAGTTGATTTTGATAGCAGTTTCATTCAATATCATAAAAACCATTTGACGTGTTAATCCTTTGCCTCGTCTGCTTAAAAACAACGTATCCTCATGATTTTTTTGTGAATCTTGATGAATTCTGATGTCATTGATATAGGATAAAATATACTTTTGAGCTTGTGAATGAATGGGAATAAAACGCTCTTTATTTCCTTTTCCGAGAACTCTAATAAAACCTTCTTCAAAAAATAAATCTGAAATTTTTAGAGTGATTACTTCGCTAACACGCAAACCGCAACTATACATAGTTTCTAAAATAGTTCTATTTCTTTCGCCAAAAGGATGACTTAAATCAATAGTTCCAATCAAAGCGTCAATTTCTTCTTCGGATAATGTATCTGGTAATTTTCGACCAATTTTTGGAGCTTCAATCAAATCTGTTGGATTTGTTTTTCGATAATCTTCAAAAACCAAATAGTCAAAAAAACTGCGCAATGCAGATATTAAACGTGCTTGACTTCGTGAATTTATTTTTTTGGCAGCCTCATAAATAAATTGCTGAATGGTGTTTTCCTCAATTGAAATAGGAGAGTACTCAATAGTATTTTCTGATAAAAATTTAACTAATTTTTCTAAATCATTAGTATAACTATTGATGGTATTGATAGACAATCCACGTTCGATTTTCAAAAATGATTGATAGTCTTGGATGGCAATATTCCAGTTCATTTTGTAAATATAAGAAATAAAAAAGCCATCCTTATAGGATGGCTTTCTTAAATCTTGTTTTTTTTACCAAGCGTATCCTAATGAAACACCAAAAACACCTCCTGTAGCATTAAAGCCAGTTAAGTCTTCTCCTCCAGAACTAAAACTAATACCACCAAAAAGATCTAAGGCAAAATGTTCTCCAAAAACCCATTGATATCCACCTACTCCTCCAATACTAAATACTGATGCAGAAACATCTGTATTATCTGATAAAGAAAAATAACTAACACTTGGTCCAGCATGCCAACCTCTGATAGATTGTTCCCCAAAGTAAAATTGGTAATCTAAACCTGCACCTGCACCTGTAATGTCTGAAACATTGAAATATAAACCAGAGATGGTTGCAGTTTGTTTACCAGTAGTTGTAAATTCATAACCAGCATTTGCAATACCAAATAAAAGTCCTAAAGGATTTACTTTAACAACTTGTGTTTGTGCGGTGCTATTGTTGAATGCAAAAAACAGCATTCCAATCACTAAAATTTTTTTCATGTTTTCTAATTTAAATTTTCGCAAATGTATATAAATATGTGATATTTACAAATTATTTTAAAAAGTATGAAAATCATCATTATCAACGGACCTAATTTGAATCTCTTAGGAAAAAGAGAGCCAACAATTTATGGCAATGAAACTTTTGAAATGTATTTTGATACATTGAAACAAAAATTTCAACGGCTAGAATTGCATTATTTTCAATCAAATATCGAAGGTGAAATTATTGATAAACTCCATGAAGTTGGTTTTGATTTTGATGGCATTATTTTAAATGCTGCAGCTTACACCCACACTTCTGTAGGAATTGGAGATGCAGTAAAAGCTATTCAAACGCCTGTTGTTGAAGTACATATTTCCAATATTCATGCGCGTGAAGAATTTCGTCATCACAGTTTTATTTCGCCAAATTCGAAAGGAATTATAGTTGGTTTTGGTTTGCAAGGTTATGAATTGGCGATTCAAAGTTTTGTATAAAACTAAACGATTTCAAAAATCATTTTTATATCTGCACGATTGTAATGTGCGTTTGTTTCCAATGGAACTTCTTTAAACCCAATTTTTTGATACAAGTTTATTGCTGGAATCAATTTTCGATTGGAATATAAAGTGATGCTTTCCCAACCTTGATTTTTTCCAAATTCTATACAATATTTTACGAGCATTTCTCCAATTTTTTGACCTCTAAAATTCGGTTTTACAGCCATTTTACTCAATTCAAAAAAATCTTTTTGATTTATTAATGAAACAACTCCAACAATTTCATCTTTGCATTTTGCAAAGAAAATAAAACCACCTTTGTCCAAAATATATTCTTTTGGATGGCTCAAAACTTGCTCGTCATAAGGTTCTATGTAAAAATAATTGCGAAGCCATTCTGCATTCAATTCGTAAAAATCTTTGGCAAATTGATTTTCAAATGGGATAATTTCAATTTCCGTTTGCTCATTGTTCATGGCATATTCTATAATTCGTTCTTTTGGATGAAAAGGTTTTATATCATTTAAGCCTAATTTATTAATGGCAAACTTTATTTTTTCATCTTCAGTAATTGAAGTTGATTTATTTTCTAGAGTCAAGAAAAAATCAGCAGCGGTTATCATTGCTTGTAAAGGCACCAAACCAATCAATTCTGAACCTGTGATTTTTACGCCAATTTCATCCCCAATTTTAGTTGCTTCATAAAAAACTTGATGCATGGAATTGAGTTGAAAATTGGTCAAATTGCAAGATACTTGCGCAATTCTAAAATCTGCTAAAAACCAACCAATTGCTTTCACAGCTTTTAATTTTCCTGGTATTCTCACAGTTTCACCATTTTCATGTGTTACCAAACTTCCAGATTCTCTGATTTTAGAAGCAATTTGATTGGCTAATTTGACTGATGTTGAATTCAAATTTAGATTGTATGCTATTAAAAAATTACGAGCACCAATGGCAGTAATTCCTGATTTTCGAATTTGTTCATTGTATTTTTTAGGACCAAAATCAAGTTGCCAATTGTCTTTTTTGATTTTTTTTTGCAATTCCTCATATTCTCCCGAACGAATGGAAGCTAAGTTTTTTTTCTGTTCTTCTATTGCGGCAAATTCATAAAAATAGCCAGAAATTCCCAACTCTTTTCCCAGTTTTTCTCCCAATTTATGCGCATATTTCACAATTTCTTCCATAGAAATATTGGCAATAGGAATTAAAGGACATACATCTGTGGCTCCAAAACGAGGATGTGTTCCTTTTTGAATGCTCATATCAATCAATTCTGAGGCTTTTTTAATCAATAGAAATGCTGCTTCAAACACATTTTCAGGTTCACCAACAAACGTAAATACAGTTCTATTGGCAGCTTTTCCCGAATCAATATTTAATAATTGAACTCCTTTTACAGACTTTACAACATGGGCAATTTCTTGAATTTTAGCGAGGTCATTTCCTTCACTAATATTTGGAACACACTCAATAAGTTGTTTCATAAATTGGAAATTGAGAATGTAAATGTATGGTTTTCCTTAAAAAATGCCCACATCAAAGTCAATTTTAAAAAATTATCACAAAGATTTTTTGGTAGATAAAAACAAATATCTAATAAATAAAAATGCTAACAATGGAATAACCGAAATTGGAAATTCTTGAATTTTTGTCAACCAAACAAATGGGATGATAAGTAACAAAATCACTAATAATTTCGTATATTTTGAAATCCACTTTGGTGGAACTTTTTTAAAAAGAAACCATCCAACTATGAAATTTGGTGCAAAAGCCCATAAAAAATTAAAGTTGTTAGGGGTTGTTGAATGGTCTGTAAAAAACCATAGAAACACAATCAATGTTCCAATAATTCCTGTTGAGAAAAAAATAGTTGCATCTAACCAATTTGTTTTCTTATTTTTTTTAAAATCAGAAAAAGTAATCAATACTCCAATAATTCCAAATATTAAAAATATCAAAAATGGATTAAAAATAGTGGTTTTTTGTTCTATATTTTCATAATTTAAGGAAATTTCTTCATTTTTTACCAAATTTTCAGATTTTCCATTCACTGTAATTTGTGTGTTTTTAAAAGTGGAATACACATATTTTGGCAAATACATTGTTTGTTGCAAAGTTGCTTTTTTGTCTAATTTATTTCCTAAAGCCATATTAATTCCAAAACTTCCCCAAGAATTCCAAGGAATTTCTTGATTCATCAATTGTCTAAAAGATTGATTTTCGTCAAAACTTTCATTTTTGAAAACAACTTTACCTTTAAATACTGATGAAGTGATATCTCTGAGTTTTGTAGCGCAATTGTCAAAATAAGGATCGTATAAATAATCTCTATTTTCTGGAAGTGCATTGTTTTCTAAATAATTGAAAAAAGCTTGTTTTTCGGCTTGTGTCAGATTCAAAACTTGGATTTTTACCCAACGTTTATCTTGTTGATAGGAAGCTAAAAAATAGTCAAAATTGTATCTACCCAAACTGTATAAAAGTTTTCCTTTGACGAAATTTGAATAGAAATTTGGTTGGTTAAAATCGAACATTCCATAGTTATAAATCAAATCGAGTTGAAACATTGGATCTTTTACTCTGAGGGCTGAATGGCCAAAAGCTTCAAATAATTTTGTTCCAGGACCTGCAGTTACAATACTAATTTCAGAATATGCTGAAAGTTGTAATTGTGCTTGTAATGATTTGAAAATCAATAAAAAAAATAGGAGGAAAGTGTGTTTTTTTAACATAAAACTTATCTTCTAAAAAAGCTGTAATCTACTGTTATTGAAAAGATATTTGAAAACAACGCATTTCCAACACTGCCAATATTCGTCAAAGCATAATCAACCTGAATGCCTTTATAAAGAAAACCCAATCCAAAATTTGGTTGCATTGAAAGAGATTTTGAGTTATCAAATTCGGTTGTATTTTGAAAATTTCCAATACCCAATCTCAAAAAAGCAATCTTGTCATAATCCAATTGAAAACCCATTGCGGGATCAATACTTGCAAAATCAGTGGAAACTACATCATTTGTTTTAGCAAAACGAATGTTCAAATCAATTTCTGATTGAAGATTAAAAAAACGTCCAATTCTAAAACTTTTTGCAATTCCCAATTGTACTTTTGGTTTGGTAATTTCGGTAGTTTCTGGCAAATTTTGATTTTGTCCAGGAATGGCATTTTTTATTTTTTCAAATTCAGTTTCATTGATACTCCAACTATTGAAAGTGGTTGTAATATCGCGAACCATCATCCCAAAATGCCAATTATTTCGTTCAAATTGAATTCCTGCGTCAAATCCAAAACCCCAAGATGCTGCAAAATCGCCAATAATTCTTCGAACAACTTTGGCATTGATTCCAAATTTCACGTCTTTAAAAATCAAATTTCTTCCATAAGCAACATTAAAAGCATAATCTGCTGCAGAAAATAAACTCACTCTGTTAAAATCGATATTTCCATCACCATCAATCAATTCGGTAGTGTTTAAAATATCGTCCACACCAAAACGAATTACAGAAAAAGCAATCGCACTTTTTTGATCAATTGGCATGGCAAAAGCAGCGTAGTTATAGTTGGCAATTCCTGCAAAATATGAGGCGTGCATAAGCGAACCTTGATAATCTTCAATTCCTGCTAGTCCTGCTGGATTCCAATATATTGCATTTACATTATTGGTGGTTGCAACCACAGTTTTACTCATTCCCAAAGCAGCAGCATCTACTCCAATGGTAAGAAATTCATTGGAATAATTTCTAAAAGCTTGTGCTTTTAAAAATAGTGGTGTTAGCAATAAAAAAAGTAAAAATTTGTATTTCAAAGACATCAAAAATTTTAAAACAAATATCTAAAAACCTAGTAAAATAACAGTCGATTTTATCAGATATTGTTCACAAAATTGGAATTTGGATATTTTCTTTTATAAATCGTGCAATTCGTTTTTCTAACCAAGTATTTTCTTTGGGTTTAAAAGAGGACATAAATCCCACATGACCCCCATAGTTAGGAATTTCCAAGAAAAAAAATGCTGAATTTTGTGCTTCCTCAATTGGATAGCATTCTTTAGATAAAAAGGTGTCGTCTTTAGCATTGATCAATAAAGTTGGTATTTTTATTTCAGGAATAAACGGTTTTGAACTCGCTTTTTCCCAATAATCTTCGGGACTTTCAAAACCAAAAACTGGAACTGTGTATAAATGCTCTAAGTGTTTGAATTTTGTTGCTTTGAACAATTGTTCTTTATCTAGTTGAAATTCAGGAAATTTAAATGCTTTTTCTAAAACTTTGGTTTTCATTGTTTTAAAAAAAACTTCAAGATATAATTTGTTTTTCAACTTATCCATTTCTTTTTCAGCACTTGCAATGTCTATGGGCACTGAAACTGCAATTCCGCCTTTGATAATTGGAGAAATTTGGTCACTTTTTTCGCCTAAATATTTTAAAGTGAGATTTCCTCCCAAACTAAATCCAATAATGACAATATTTTTATAGTCATAATGATCTAACAAATAATTTACGACAAAATCAATGTCTTCTGTTTTACCACTATGATAGGTTGATAAAAGTAAGTTGTCTTCGCCACTACAACTTCTTAAATTAAAACAAACTGTATCTAAACCTTTATTTTTTAAATGATTGGTAGTCGAAATCATGTAATGTGATTCAGAGCTTCCCTCTAAACCATGAATTAATAATACCAACGTTTCAGACCCAACCAAAGAAAAATCTAAATCAATAAAATCGTGATCCCAAGTGGTGAGTCTTTTTCGGGAAAAATTGGCAACATCTTTCATAAAAAGAGGTCTATACATCGTGTTAAAATGACTATTTCTAAAAGGAATTGTTGGCAAAAAATCGGATTTAAAAACGGGCATTTGATGTATTTTTTACAAATATGACAAAAAATGATTGAAAACACAAAAGCGCTTTCAATTGTTTTCTTATTTTAGCTTTAAATTACACCACCAAATGAAAATAAAATCACATATTCCAAATTTAGTAACCTTGGCAAATCTTTTTTGTGGCACTGTTGCTGCTATGCACGCAGTTTTGGGGCATTATGAATTGACGGCAATTTTTGTGGTGATTGGAATTCTTTTTGATTTTTTTGATGGTTTTGTTGCAAGACTTTTAGGTGTTAGTGGCGAACTTGGCAAACAATTGGATTCTTTAGCAGATGTTGTGACAAGTGGCGTTGTTCCTAGTTTATTGATGTTCTTGTTGATCAAAAATAATGTGCTAAATGGAAGTAATGTTGAAATGAAAATTACTTTTGGTCAGTTTGAACCAGATTTTGGATATTTGCCATATAGTGCTTTTTTATTGACTATTGCTGCGGGATATCGTTTGGCGAAATTTAATTTAGATACCAGACAATCCGATTCTTTTATTGGTTTGCCAACCCCAGCAATGAGTTTGTTTATCATTTCATTGCCATTAATTTATCAATTTACAGAAATTGAACTATTAAGAGAAATGTTATTGAATAACAGTTATCTAATCGGAATAACAGTGGTATTAAGCATTTTAATGAATTTGGAACTTCCTTTATTCTCACTAAAATTTAAAGGTTTTTCTATCAAGAAGAATTTTATCAAATACCTATTTTTAATAGTTTCGATTGTGATGATTTATTTTTTGAAATATACAGCAGTCCCGTTGATAATTACTTTTTATGTGCTTTTATCAATCGTAGCAAATTTGTTTAAAAAAGCTTAAAGAATAAATTTCTTTTTTAGTTCGAAATCTTTTCCGAGATACACTTTTCGTACCATTTCATCAGCAGCCAATTCCTCGGGAGTTCCCTCTTTTAGGATGCTTCCATTATACATTAAATAGGTTTTGTCAGTAATTGCTAGGGTTGCTTGCACATCATGATCTGTAATTAAAATTCCGATATTTCTATCTTTTAAATGTGCTACAATGCTTTGAATATCTTCAACAGCAATTGGATCAACTCCTGCAAAAGGCTCATCTAATAAAATAAAATTTGGGTCCGAAGCCAAACAACGAGCAATTTCTGTTCTTCGTCTTTCACCACCAGAAAGTAAATCTCCATGATTTTTTCGAACATGACCAATATTAAATTCATCGATCAATGTTTCCATTTTGATTTTTTGGTCTTTTTTTGATAATTTGGTAAATTGTAAGACAGACATGATATTGTCTTCCACAGAAAGCTTCCTGAAAACGGAGGCTTCTTGTGCCAAATATCCAATTCCCTTTTGAGCACGTTTGTACATGGCATCGTAGGTAATTTCCTCATCATTCAAAAAAATATGACCTTCGTTTGGTTTTATCATCCCAACAATCATATAAAAAGAAGTTGTTTTTCCTGCGCCATTTGGTCCCAGCAAACCAATGATTTCTCCTTGTTTTACCTCCAAAGAAACTTTGTCAACTACCTTTCTATTTCCATAGATTTTTTGGATATTTTCGGCTCTAAGAATCATTTTTATAAAATGGTTTGTTTTGAATATAAATGAAATTACTTTTTGTTTTTTTTAAATCTTGACTTATTAATTTTAGGTAAAAAAATTAATTTTCGCTTTCTAAAGCTTCCCAAAATTCAACGGCTCTTCTCAAATGAGGAATTACGATGGTACCACCAACCAACGTTGCAATTGACATGGTTTCCATCATTTCTTCTCTGGTAACGCCATTTTTATAGGCGGTTTCGAGATGATAGGCAATACAATCATCACATCTTAAAACTGCTGAAGCCACTAAACCCAACAATTCTTTTGTTTTTACAGATAAATGACCTTCTGTATAAGTATTGGTATCTAAATTAAAAATTCTTTTGATTACTTTATTATCAGTAGCCAAAATTTTATCGTTCATTTTTTGACGATAGTCATTAAACTCTTTTACTTTTTTGTGCATCTTTTAATTGATTTTTTATAACTCTTCTTGAAACTACAATACCAATTTCGTACAAAATTAAAATTGGAATGGTCACAATAATTTGGCTTGCAACATCTGGAGGTGTAATAATGGCAGCAATAATAAGAACGATGACCAATGCGTGTTTTCTATATTTTTTTAAAAATTCGGGAGTTATTAAACCAATTTTTGCAAGAAAATAAATCACAACAGGCAATTCAAAAATGATAGAAACACCTAGTAATAAGTTGGTTACCAAACTTATATGAGATTGTAAGGTGAAATTATTTTCTATATTATCAGAAATTTGAAAATTGTATAAGAAATGAATTGAAATTGGAGCGATTACATAAAAACTAAACCAAACACCAATAAAAAACAACAATGACGCAATAAATATGAAACCTCTTGATTTATTTCTTTCGTTTTGTGTCAAACCTGGCGCAACAAAACGCCACATTTCCCACAATAAATAAGGAAAAGCTATAATCAATCCCAATATAATGGAGGACCAAAGTGAATTCATTAATTGTGAGGTTACTTCAATACTTTGCAATTTTTTATCCGCAAATGATACATGACAAAAAGCACTGTCGAGACCAAAAAAATTGAAAAAGTCGCAAAAAACTTTATAGGTTATAAAATCTGGTTGAATATGAGCCAACAAAAAATAGTCATACACTTGCTCAGAATACACAAAAAATACCACTGCTAAAATGATAATAGCAGATGCACTCCTCACTAAATGCCATCTTAATTCTTCTAAATGCCCTAAAAAAGACATTTCTTTTTCTTTTACAGCCATTAAAATATTCCCTCTTTAATTAAATCGTGTAAATGTACAACTCCTATATAATTATCATCAACATCTGTCACTAAAATTTGAGTGATGCTATTCGTTTCCATTCGATCTAAAGCTTCAATTGCTAGGGCATCTTCACGAATGGTCTTAGGATTTTTACTCATGATATCTTTTGCAGTTAAATGTTTAATTTCTGTTGATTTAGTGAGCATTCTACGAAGATCACCATCAGTAATAATTCCTAAAATTTTATTGTTTTCTATAACAGCTGTTACACCCAATCTTTTTTCTGAAATTTCAATAATTACCTTTACAATTGAATCATTTTCAGATACTTTTGGCAATTCGTTATTTTTAATCAAATCTGCAACTCTCAAATACAATCGTTTTCCTAACGCACCACCAGGATGGTATTTTGCAAAATCATCACTTGTAAATCCTTTTAGCTCAAGAAGGCAAACAGCCAATGCGTCACCCATCACCAATTGTGCAGTTGTACTTGTTGTTGGCGCTAAATTGTTGGGACAAGCTTCATTTTCGACAAATGTATTCAGGGTAAAATCAGCATTTTTCCCTAAAAAAGAATCTATATTTCCAGTAATTGCAATGATTTTGTTACCATAATTTTTAATCAATGGAACCAACACTTTTATTTCTGGAGTATTGCCACTTTTAGAAATACAAATCACCACATCATCTTTTAAAACATTTCCCAAATCACCATGAATGGCATCAGCAGCGTGCATAAAAACCGCTGGAGTTCCAGTTGAATTAAAGGTTGCAACGATTTTTGTAGCAATATTTGCACTTTTCCCAATACCAGTTACAATGACTCTCCCTTTTGATTGAAAGATAAATTTTACAGCATTTTCAAAATTTGTGTCAATATAATTTGCTAAATTAGCTATGGCATTGCTTTCGGTTATAATTGTATTTTTCGCAATTTCAATAATGTTAGAAATATCTTTCAAAAGTTATGTTTTTTATCTAAAAAAAAATGTTATATCTTTATATAATGGTAATAGGCAAATTTACTACAAAAAAGTAATATCAAAAAAATATAGTAACAGGTTTCAGTTTTCAAACCAATAATAATAGAAAATTTAGAGATATGGATTTATACAGTCCTCTTAAAAAGTATTTTGGATTCAATAAGTTTAAAGGATTACAAGAAAAAGTCATAGAAAGTATTGTTAATAATGAAAATACGTTCGTTATTATGCCTACTGGAGGAGGAAAATCTCTCTGTTATCAATTGCCAGCTTTGATGACTGAAGGAACTGCAATCGTAGTTTCACCACTAATTGCCTTAATGAAAAATCAAGTGGATGCGATTAGAGGAATTTCTGAACACAATGGTGTTGCCCATGTTTTAAACTCTTCATTGAACAAAACCGAAATAAATCAGGTTAAAGAGGATATTTTAAGCGGCATCACAAAATTATTGTATGTAGCTCCAGAATCTTTGATTAAGGAAGAATATATGACCTTTTTGCAATCTCAAAAAATATCTTTTGTTGCGATTGATGAAGCACATTGTATCTCTGAATGGGGACATGATTTTAGACCAGAATATAGGAATCTAAAAAATATTATTAAAACAATTGACAGTGTTCCAGTCATTTGTTTGACAGCAACTGCTACTGAAAAAGTGCAAGAGGATATTTTAAAAACATTAGGAATTACTGATGCAAATTGTTTTAAAGCGTCCTTTAACAGACCAAATTTATTTTATGAAGTGCGTCCAAAAACGAAGGATGTTGAAAAAGACATCATCCGTTTTGTAAAACAGCGAGCTGGAAAATCAGGAATTATTTATTGTTTAAGCAGAAAAAAAGTGGAAGAGATAGCGCAAATTCTTCAAGTTAATGGTGTAAAAGCGGTACCATATCACGCAGGTTTAGACGCAAAAACCAGGGTAAAACATCAAGATATGTTTTTGATGGAAGATTGTGATGTTGTTGTTGCAACCATTGCATTTGGAATGGGAATTGACAAACCCGATGTTCGATTTGTAATTCATCATGACATCCCAAAATCACTAGAAAGTTACTATCAAGAAACTGGAAGAGCAGGACGTGATGACGGAGAAGGCTATTGTTTGGCGTTTTATTCCTATAAAGATATTGAAAAGTTAGAAAAATTCATGGCAAGTAAACCTGTTGCAGAACAAGAAATTGGGCATGCCTTGTTGCAAGAAGTAGTTGGTTATGCTGAAACTTCCATGAACAGACGTAAATATTTATTGCATTATTTTGGAGAAGATTTTGATGAAATCAATGGTGATGGTGCTGATATGGATGACAATTCGCGAAATCCAAAGAAAAAACACGAAGCCAAAGAGGATGTTGTCAAATTGTTGAAAGTTGTCAAAGAATCTTTGCAACAATACAAAGCTAAAGAGATTGTGAATATCATGATAGGCAAAGAAAATGCGTTACTAACCTCTCATAGAACCCATTTACAGCCGTATTTTGGAATTGGAAAAGACAAAACTGCGGCTTATTGGATGGCTTTAGTTCGTCAAATATTGGTAGTGCATTATATCAAAAAAGAAATTGAACAATATGGTGTCATCAAAATGGAAGCTGAAGGAGAGGCCTTTTTGAAAAAACCGGTTTCTTTTATGATGACCGAAGATCATTCGTATAGTGAAGAAGATGACAATGCCATCATTGCTAATGCAAAATCTTCTGGCGGTTCTGCTGACGAAGTTTTGGTTAAACAACTCAAAGATTTGCGTAAAAAAGTAGCAAGTAAATTAGGAATTCCACCTTTTGCCATTTTTCAAGATCCTTCTTTGGAGGATATGGCTTTGAAATACCCAATCAATTTAGATGAATTGTCTAAAGTGCATGGTGTAGGAGAAGGCAAAGCCAGGAAATTTGGAAAGGATTTTGTGAAGTTTATTGCGGATTATGTTGAAGAGAATGACATTTTACGACCTGATGATTTGATTGTAAAAAGTACAGGTGTCAACTCAGGATTGAAATTATACATCATTCAAAATACCGATAGAAAATTACCTTTGGAAGATATTGCTGATTCTAAAGGTTTGGAAATGAGTGAATTGATAAAAGAAATGGAAGCTATTATTTTTTCAGGAACTAAATTGAATATTGATTATGCTGTGGATGATTTGTTAGATGAAGATCAGCAAGAAGAAATTTATGACTATTTTATGGAAGCAAAAACGGATAGAATCCAAGATGCTTTAGACGAATTTGATGGTGAATATGATGAAGACGAATTGCGATTGATGCGAATAAAATTTATCAATGAAGTAGCAAATTAAAAAAAGTGGCAATTTGCCACTTTTTTTAATTCTAATAAAAACAATCTTAAAAATCAGAACAGTTTATACTGTTTATTGTTGCTCTAGCATCACTAACATCAACACCTGCGCAATTTCCAGCAGCTGTGATATATGCATTTGCTTTACTTTTCATATTGTCACAATTTGACCTAGTTGGATTGTTTGAAAAGGCATTAATAGCATTAAGATAACTGTTATAACTGCTATCTATGTTGCATACTGCAGATGAAGGTTCATCTTCTAAAACTTCACAATTTGTAAATGAGATTGTTGTTATTGCAATTGCAATAAAAATTACGGATAAAGATTTAATTTTTTTCATTTTAAAGTTTTTAAATTATTTAAAGTAAATTTATTTTAAAATTCACCCTAATTTTATCCCTACAAATAGGTAATTTTTACTTGATAACATGGATTTTAGTTTCAGGTTGATTTTTATAATATTCAAGTGCAATTTCTTTAATACTATTGATTCTCATTTTTTCTAATTCTATTTCATCATTGTAAGTTTTGATGGTTAAATCGAACAAACGCTTCTCATTAGCATCAATTTTTGATTCAATTTTTCTCATTAAACTTAGTGAAGCTTCTTTACATTTAGACTCAGGATTTATCGTTCTTAAAACTTCCAATGTCTTAGAGTAGTTTTGCTCACTGTAATATCCATTAGCGATGATCATGGATTTTTCACAAACTGTATTGGAATAATTTTTATAATATTGAACAAGTTTTCTATTTATTTCTGAATCGCATTTCGTCACTCCTGCAGGAATAGAAATCAATTGTATAATCGCTTTTTCGTAAAGATTACTTGCATTTAGTTTATCAGCTTCTGTTATAATTAAAGAACAATTGTTTTGATAATACCCGATAATTTTTGATTTTACATTTTTTAAAAATGTTTGAAAATTTTCATTATTAGAGTTTATTTTCAAAATACCATTTCTAATAGCTTCTGATTTATCTTTTCCTGACCCTTTAAATTTTACAGTGATACTTCCAAATTGATTATTGGTAGAAAATTGTTTTACAAACAGCGTAAAATCTCCACTTATAATTGTAATTGGTTGCAATCCAGCATCTAAATTTTCTTCATCGTAAATTTCTATAGTTGGATAAATTAAGAAATCAGCATAATAATCAGTTGCAGCGACATCATTTTTTGAAATAATTTGCTTTATTTTTGATTTGATTTTTGCAAAATTATCATTTGATATTTTTTCTTCATTTTCTGGCATAATTACAGAAATGACAATTCTTGAATTAAGAAGCGAGTTTGATTCTTGAGGTTTTATCTTACTGATAGATAAAAAACACAATATTGTAAAAATGATTTTTATTTTCATAATTTAGTTTTTATGGTAAAATAATTCTAATAGTTCCTTCAGAAACAGAAGGTCTTGTTCTTTTTGCTTTTACACCATCTTTACTTCCGCAAATATTTACAACAGCAACTGATAAAATTCTTGCAAAATCATTCACAGAATAATTGGTTCCTGATTCTGTTTTTAATGGAATTCGAACTTCATCAAAACTTAAAATATTTTCAGAATCTTGTTTAATCCTATATTGATTTTTGTATGAATTATTTTGCATCCATTCAGTAATCAATTCTGAAATAAATTTACTGTCTGTTTTCTCTTCATCAAGCTTAAAAACACTTTCATCTGTAACAATAATTTCTACTGTAATTGCTTTTCCTAGTGTAATAATTTGTGTGAAAGCATCATTAATTCCATTGATAAATTTTTCAATTCTATTTTCTTCAGTCAAGACTCTGTCTACTAAATATCCATAATCAGTTGTTTTAAAAGGAGGTGAACTTGAAGTCGGCAAATCATAAAGTGACATTCTTGACGATGCTTCAATTGCTTTTAATGAAACTTGAACACTATTGGTTACATTATTATCTTCAGAATGAATATTGATAAAAGCTTTTACAATAATATCAGTTCTTGCTTCCATATATATTGCCTCTTCAACATTAAAATTAGCATTTTTTAAAGTGCTTATGGCTTTTGATTTTTTTACTTGATTGATAGTTTCTTGTAAATCTTTTGGTCGAAATCCACGTTCTTGAAAAGCATTGTTAACCCTAGCAATGATAGATTGCCATTTAAAATCATTTTCATATAATTCTAGGGCATTTTCACCCGATTTTGTAAAAGGCATCACCATGATTGTTGGCTGAACTTGTTCTATTTGTTGCGCTGATATTGAAACATTGAATGCAAAGAATATCACAATTATTATTTTATAAAATTTCATAAGTATTAAATTTTTAAAATCCGAATTTTCTAACAATATTTTGATCCTCTAAATCTTTTCGTAAATTTTTTACGTTTACTAAAACATCCACAGCAACTACTAATGCGTCAACCATATCTTGTTTTGCTGATTTTTTATCAACTTTAGTGGCAATTACTTTTTGTTTTTGACCACCAATAAGCATTGTTTCAGAGATAAATGTTAAGTATCTTTTATACCCAAAGAAATCTTTAAAATAGTTATTATGTGTTCTTTTTAATTCGTTTTCATTAAACCCAATTAAAGGATTTGAAATATTAGAATTGGGTATTCCTCTAAAGAAAAGGGTTTCCATTGCTCGCATTTGAGCATCTTCAATGGCAGTATTTTCATTGCCACCATAACCTAAAACTCGCAAGGTTAAAATGTCACCTGAATAATTTTGATAAGTCACTTCAGAAGTTGGGAAAAATGCAACTTGCTTACTGGCGCAACCTGAAATAATAAAGAAAGCAGTAAGTGCTATTAAAAAATTGATTTTTGTTTTCATTGTTGTATATTTTTACAGATTATTTTTTTTTCTTCTTTGAAATTGGTATAAATTTCTTTTCCATCAGTAGTTACTTTTGCTTCTGAAAAATCCTCACTCAAAATTTTAGAAATTTTTATTTTTCCGACAATTCTTGGTAATGGTTTTCCAAGTGAATTGTCTATATAATAACATTCAAAAACTAAATTTTCTTGAACTCCAACTTTTGAACCACCATCTAAAAGCACAGATAGGGCTTTTTCATTCTTTTCTTTTTCAATTCGAACTAAATTTAGTTTGATAGGAAAACTCGAAGTTATATAGTTACTTAATTCTGGAATTGTTGTTTGAATAGCACTTTCAAGCGCTGTTTCTGGAGTAAGTTTTATATCACTTTCACTTGATGTTAGTGTAACAGTTCCGTTTTGAATAATCTCACCTGATTCTGTGTTCATTATTTTTAGAGTATAGGTTATTGTAGCTTTATAGCCTTTACCAGCGTTCAATCGTATGAATTTTACACTTGTTAAAACGCCTGCCAACGTATATTCAGCATTAATGGATTTGTTTGATTCTATCCAATTTTTTGATTTGTAGTTTTCTTGTGCTTTGTTGATTACTTCATTTCTTGCAGTACCATCCAAATCAATGACTAAAAATCTATTTTGCTGATTTAATACATCCAAAACTCTTTCAGAAAGCATTGCTGCAAAATGCTCTTGTCTAACATCCAAGGAAGTGAATTTTGCCACTCCAACAATCAATCTATAATCTTCTTCTGCTTGCGAAAATCCATTTATAGAAGTAAAAAGTAGAAAAAAGAATACTAATCGATTTATATTTAATTTCATTATTCTCCTCTTAATTGTTCAATATATTTTTTTGATGCTTCTAAGTTTTTTACAATTTTTGGTAATTGAGCTATGATCGCAGCTTGAAAAATTCCGGCACTTAAAGCATCTTTGCCCATCAAAGCTTTATCGAACATTCCAGCATTTGCTATTTCATTGGTGCTTAGCGCAGCTAAACCAGTTAAAGCTGCTTGTTTTAACAATAAATCTCCGCCAATTTTTAATGAGTTGTTTAAGCCATTCAATTCTTTATCACTCATTTTTTTAATTTCATCTGGTGATAATTTATTGCATTTTGAGTCATACAAAGTGTATTCAGTAATTTTCCCTAAAGTTGCATCTTCAACTTCTTCAATTGAAACACTGAAAAGATTGAAATCTTCTCTCAATTTTATAGTACTTTGATACAGTTCTTGTGCAGAAGTTAAATACAAACTCGCACTTCCACTAGACCAGGTTTTTACTGACTTAAGAGGAATATTTGCTTTTTTCACAAAAATAACAGGTGCATCAGGAGATTTTACGCCAACAATTAAAACTTGATTAACTGTTTTGTTCTCTGATTTTTCAATCTTTTTTAGCCATTTTTTTGTTTTGAAATCTCCTCCATCCAAATCCTTTAAAAGCATTCCTGTATCTCTCATTGAACAATCATTAGGTATAAAAACCAGTTGACCATCTTGAATTTTAAATTCTCCAGAAAAGTTTTCTAAACTATTGTCATTGATAAATTCTTTATCAAGATTTACTTCATTCAGATTTATTTCTGAAAGATTTTTGGTTTGAGCTAACAATATATTGCCAGCAAAAAAATAAGCAATTGAAATAAAAAGTAATTTTTTCATAATATAATTGATTTAAGTTACATCAAATGTATTATGAAGTTTAAATGGAAAATATCCCTACAATTAGGTATTTTTTAAGTTAAGTTTAAGGTGATTTCTACAGTTATTCTTCCTCAATTTTCAATAGGCGTTTTAAAATTTCTGTTAATTCGCTTGAGTTTTCATCGAATTTTGAATCTATTTCCTCGAGTTTTATATGATAAGGATTCGTTTCATTAACTTCAATTTCAATTGCCATTAAATTCTGGATTTTAAATGGAGTACTATAAATATTTATTTTATTTAAAAACTCTTTAAAATTGGTTGAATTTTTAAAAGGAATTATCATTTCTTTAGAAACAACTTCATTTTCAGTGATTCCATTTCCATCGTTATCAATATAAAAACCTTTGATAACAACTCTCAAATTGATAAAAGGATATGATTTTGAAGTCTTTGCCTTTGTGAAATTAATAATACTTTCATTAGGATTGAATTTAAAAAGCATAAACCCATTGTTTAGATTTTTAGATGAAAAACTTAGTTTTATAGCCTCTGAAATTTTATCATTAATTGATATTTTTCTTATTAAATTAAGATTTGGAAGCGTTACTTTTACAATACTATCTTTCCCTTTCTTTGTTTTGATAGAATCAATTAATGGAAAAGTAATTGAATTTCTAGCCATATACATTTGCGTATATTTTACTTTATTGTTTTCAATAATTTTTCCAACATAATCTGGAATTTTCACTATTTGATTGATGATTTCAGCACCAACTAGGGTTTCAATAAAGGCTTTATTACTTGAATCCTTTGTTAATGTAGTATCTTCTTCTATTTCTAGATATACAAACTCTGCTTGAGTTTTAGTTTTTTCAAAGTCATTTCCATAACTAATTAACTTTGAACTTGTGCATGAAAAAAGCATCAATAAACTTGATAATAAAACTAAATTTTTCATAATTGGTATGTTTTTAAAACTGATATTTCATGTCAATAGCATATTTTACTAATTCACTTCCTGAGGTTAATTCGAGTTTACGAATCATATTTTTTCTATGTGTATCAATAGTAGATTTTGCTAAAAATAAGTTGTCTGAGATTTCTTGTGAGGTTTTTCCTTCAGCAATGAGTTGTAAAATTTCTTTTTCTCTGTTTGATAATACTACTTTTTCGCTTTTTCCAATCGTAATGTTGTCATCAATAAAATCATTCAAAAAATTAAATGCAACATTCGGATCAAAAAAACGTTCTCCTTTTGCCACAGTTTTTATGGCTTTTGACAACATTTTAATTCCTGAATTTTTTAGAATATACCCAATAGCACCTGCTTGCAACATTTGTTTGATGGCTTCTGGCTGATCAAACATGGTCATTGTCAATACATGAATGTGAGGAAACTGTTTTTTGATGCGTTTGGTGGCTTCAATGCCATCCATTTTTGGCATTCGAATATCTGTAATGACCACTTTTGGTTTTTTTAGGGCAACTAATTTTACCAAATCTTCGCCATTATTTGCGCTGCCAATAATCTTGATTTCTTCGTCAAATTCAAAAAAAGAAGTGACTCCATCAATCAATATTTGATGATCCTCTGCCATTATAATTGAAATCATATGTAATTTTTTTTGTAAAGATACTTAAAAATGGTGTTCTTAAATTCCCTACAAGTAAGGAAATTTACTCAATAGGAATGTTCATGACAAACGTGGTTCCTTTATTTGGTGTTGAATCTATTTCGAAAGTTCCGTTTAGATGTAGGATTCTTTTTTCAATAGAACCCAATCCCATTCCGTTGGAAAAATTGATGTTATTTTTGTCAAAACCTTTGCCATCATCCTCAAAAATGATGTTGACAATATTGTCATACAAGGAAATATTAATGGTTACATTTTTGGCTTCTGCGTGTTTGATAACATTCGTAATCAACTCTTGAATGATTCTAAAAATAGTAATTTCCAAACTGTTTTCCAATCGTTGATGGAAACCAAAATGAACGACATCAATATGAATTTTGTCAGCGGAAGCAATTTTTTCAGCCATCATTTGAATGCCATGTAACAATCCAACATTTGCAATCACTCCAGCATTTTTAGCATGTGCAATTCCTCGAATTTTTTTATAGGTTTCATCAATCAAATTTTCTGTTCGCTCGTAGAGTTTTTCTTGATCAAATTCTTTTTTCTCTCTGTTGAGTTTTAGGTTTTCGAAATGTAGTTTTAAGGTTGCTAAAACGCTGCCAATATTGTCGTGTAAATCTTCCGCAATTTGTTTGCGTTCTTTTTCTTGACCTTCAATCATGGCATTAATAATGACCAATTCTTGTTCTTTTAAAAGCGTCAGATTTTTTTGTTTTTCTAGCTCTTTTTCTTGATTCGCTAATTTTCTTTTTTTGCTACTGTTTTTTAAAGCAAGAAATGAGATGATTCCGATTAGAAACAGCGATACAATTGTCCAAATAATCAATTTTTTCTGTTCTTTGTTTTTGGCTTCTACCTCTAAAATGCGTTTTTCTTTTTCAGCAGTTTGGTATTTTTTATCCAAATCAGAAATGGCAATGTTTTGGGCTGTGAAGTTGAGACTATCGTTTGCTATATTGTATTTTTCGTAGTATGTGTAGGCGTTTTTGTAATCTCCTAAAGCTTTATAATTTGTGGCAAAATTTTCAAATAAAATTTTATTATATTTTAGTTTATAGCTTGATGGCTCAATTTCTTCCGCTTTTTTTAATTGAACAATTGCTTCTTTGTGATTTCCTTGCTTTTGAAAAAAGTTCGCATAATTTATGTACGAACTTAATAGAGCATTACTATTTGTGATGTCTATTAACTCTAGATTTTTCTTAAAATAAAAACTTGCAGAGTCAGGATAGGTTTGCGTATATAAAAGTGCTAAATTGGCATAGGCAATCGCTTTAGAGCTTTGTTTATAAGTGTGTTTGATGGCTTTATGGTAAAAGTTTGAAGCGATTTTAGGATTTCTATCAAAATAATATTCTGCATATCTAAAATATGATATAAGAATTTTTAAAGAATCCTTTTTTTGCAAACCATATTGATAATAGGCATTTAAAAATGGTTTCGCGTCATAATTCAAATCATTTTGAGATTGTAAAAGACTAAACAACTCTAAATTGCATTTTGCAACGCTATCAAAAGCATTTGCTTTTTTATAAAGATTTAAAGATTTTGTATAATTTTCAAACGCTTTGAAGTGGTTATTTTCATTATTAAATTTAGTTGCTTTTTGGAAATATTCATAAGCAACATCCAACTCAGATTTTTGTGCATACGAAAAACTACAAATCAGAAAAAAGATGATTTGTAGTTTTTGAGGTATAAAACCTTTTGATTTTGGCATACTATGGGCCTTCAACGATAACACCACCACCAGCTTCAGAAGGTCTCGCTAAAGTAATTAAATTAGCAGGATTATTTGTTAAATAAAATTTTATAATTTGATCTAGAATCGAGCAATAAATTTCCTGATTATCATTAAAAACAACAACAGTAATTTCGGCATTCTCAGGAATTGAAAAAGGAGTTGAAGGACAACTTTGAATTATACTTATCGGTTCTTTTATTTTAGTTAAATATAAAGGTACTTGACCTATTGTACTATTGGTAGTACAATCTGATATATGAACAACTAAATAGGGTTGATTTTCATAGATTGTGTAGTAAACATTTTTTAATCTAAAGTGATCATTTAACGTTAAAATCTCAAAAACAAGGTGTTTTTGTTTTAAATCAAAATAGCTTCTTTTGTGTTTTTTATCTGCTAAATCAAGATTTTCTTTGCCATTGTAAAATTTCCTTCTTACTGAATCAGTTAATTTTTTAATAATTATTTCTCTCATTTTAATTTTAATTTTAAGGTAAATATCAAAAATTATTTTCATTAAAAACTACCTACCATTAGGTATTTTAAAAAAAATTACAACGTCACAAACGTCACTACAATAGCCAAAATAATCGCTATAAACTTTTGAATGTTAAATGTATGATTTTCAGAGCCTTCAAACAAAATTATGGTAGAAATATGTAAAAATACACCTATTACTAATGCAATAATTTCTTTGTTATAGGTATTGAAAAAGTCAATTTTATCTGCTACAAAAACTCCCAAAGGACTCATTAAAGCAAAAACAGTGATAAACAAAAATATCGTTTTTTTAGCAAAATTTGCATGGATCAAATAGGTGGTTAACACTATCGCAATAGGAATTTTATGCACCACAATTGCCCATAAAAGGTTGGTATTTGAATGTTCAATAGGCAATCCTTCAGAAAAAGCGTGAATACAAAGACTTATAAACAATAACCAAGGAAATTTATTTTTATAATCATGCAGATGAATGTGACCATGTTCAGCACCTTTTGAAAAAGACTCTAAAACAGATTGCAAAACAACCCCAATCAATATAAAAAGCCCTATTGTTTTTGAATTAGTATCCGAATTGTAAACTTCTGGAATTAAGTGAAGTATGGTAATTGATAGTAGATAAGAACCACTAAAAGCCAATAAAATCTGTATTATTTTTTTGGGTAATTTTAAAAAAATCACCATTAACGAACCCAGTGCAACTGAAAGAATGAGGAATAAATACGTCATTTTGCTACTAAAATTAGTCTTTTAGAATGTTTTTCATCAAAAGGATTTAAGTGATAATCACCAAAAATATGCACTATTTTCAAATCTACTTTTTCAAAATAGGATTTCATTTTTTGAATATCTAAATATTTTACACGTTCTGTAAAAAAAAGGGGTTCATCATTTATAGTGAATGAAATGTGCTTTAATATAAATCCGTTAACAATTTCTCTTTTGAGATGAAACTCAATGTTTTCAATAACTTTGGTTTCCTCAATTACCAAAGTCGATTTTACAAAATTAGCATTCAAAAAATCAAATACAAAAAAACCATTTTCTTTCAAAGCATTTTTGATGGTTTGCAACACTAAAATATCTTCCTCATCCTCCATAAAATATCCAAAACTGGTGAATAAATTAAAAATGGCATCATATTTTTTGTGAAGAGGTTCACGCATATCTTGAACAATAAATTTCAAGGTTGAATTTTCAAAATTCTTGGCATGTTGAATGCTGTTTTGAGACAAATCAGCACCAATTACTTCATATCCCAACGAATTTAAAAACACAGAATGTCGTCCTTTTCCGCAGGGCAAATCTAAAAGCAAGGCATTTTTAGGAAGTGATAAAAATTCAGTAATATTTTTTATAAACAACTGAGCTTCATTATCGTTTCTGTCTTTATACAAAACATGATAATAAGGTGTGTTAAACCAATCGGTAAACCAATCTTTTGTTTTCATAATTATATTGATGACGTAAAAGTAACCAAATCTTGTTTTAGAAAAAATGAAATAGTGTTTTTCTGAAATTTCGTTCCTAGAAAATGTATTTTTGCATTGAAATTTATAAAGATGAATACTGATTTTAAAATGGTTGCTACCACAATTTTTGGATTGGAAAGTGTGCTGGCTAATGAATTAACAAATCTTGGCGCAAAAGAGGTTTTGGAAGGTGTGAGAAGTGTTTCTTTCAAGGGAGATAAAGGGTTTATGTATAAAGCAAATATTGCTTTGAGAACAGCCATTCGTATTTTGAAACCTATCAAAGTGACCAAAATTTACGATGAAGAAGATTTGTATGATGCCATGAAAAAAATAAAATGGGAAAATTATTTGGATGTTGATGGTACTTTTTCCATTGGCGCAGTAGTAAATTCACCAAATTTCACGAACAATTCTCATTATATTTCTTTAAAATCAAAAGATGCGATTGCAGATTATTTTCGCGACAAATATCAAAAAAGACCAAACGTAGATTTAGACTATCCTGATTTAAAAATTCATGTGCATATTCAGAAAGATTTATTAACAATTTCTTTAGATTCTTCTGGCGATTCTTTACACAAAAGAGGCTATAGAACGGCTACTAATATTGCCCCAATCAACGAAGTTTTGGCTGCTGGCATGGTTTTATTATCTGGTTATACTGGTGATGAAAATTTTATTGACCCAATGTGCGGCTCAGGAACCATTTTGATTGAAGCCTGCATGATAGCCAACAATATTCCTGCGAATATCAATCGCAAACGTTTTGCCTTTGAGAGTTGGAAAGATTATGATGAAGATTTATTCTTCACGATTCAAGATGCTTTATTGAAAAAAATTCGTTCTTCTCATTTCAAAATTATGGGTTTTGATAAGGCACCTTCAGCAGTTGAAAAAGCAAAACAAAATGTGATTTCTGCGAATTTAGAAGAGTTTATTGGGGTGCATCATGTCAATTTTTTCAATTCTAAAAAAGAAGTATTTGGCAATACCACTATTCTTTTCAATCCACCTTATGGAGAGCGTTTAAACGTTGATTTGATAGAATTTTATAAAAAAATTGGCGATACCTTAAAACACAATTATCCAAGTTCAACAGCTTGGTTAATCACTTCAAATATTGAAGCATTAAAACACGTTGGTTTAAAAACCTCAAGAAGAATTCCTCTGAAAAACGGAGATTTGGATTGTAAATTCGTGAAATACGACTTGTATGAAGGCTCAAAAAAAGCTGTTAAAAATCAAACTCCAACTAATGAATCCTCATAAATTATAAGTCAATATTTTTTATAATTTCGGCAAATTCAGTTGGTTTTTCTAACATTGGGAAATAACTACATTCATCCATTAAGAATATATTTTTATCATCAAGATTCATAAAACTTTGGATTTTTAATGGTGTTTGAATGTTTCCATATTGGTCATTTTTTCCCCAAATTACATATACTTTTGAGTCGTTTTCATGAATATTTTTTAACCATTTGTTTCCAAATTTTCCACACTCTGCAATAAAATAATCGCTAAATTGTAAGTTTTTTAAACCATCATTTAAATTGATCAACTCCCATGAGGTTTTTAAATCTTCATCACTTATCGATTCTTTTCTGTAAAAAGATTCTCTGATATATTTTTTAAACATTTCAAATGAAATAGAAATCTTTAAAATTCCTTGACTTATCATTTTTCCATGAGATTCCAATTCATTGTTATCATCAGAAAGTTCAAGTGTCAAACTCAGGTTGAGAAGAATACTATTTTTAATTTTTAGTACTAAATTGTTTGATAAATTTAGCGACATCATTTCGCACAAAATACAGGACCCATACCCGTGAGACATTACAGAAACTTCATAAATTTTTAACTTCACCAAAAGTGATGATAAAATACTTGCCTGATCAATAATTGAATAATAATAATTTTTTGGTTTGCTTGACAATCCAAACCCAATCAAATCAGGAATAATTATCCGGTATTTGTCTTTTAATTGATCAATTATTTTATGATAATCAAACGAACTTGTCGCAAAACCATGAATGATAAAAAGCACCTTTTCGCCTTCTAAAGTGTCGATATAAGATAGTTTTTGCCCGTTTAAATCTATTGACGTGTGTTTATTTTTCCAATCTATTAATTTCATACAACTTTTTTTAAGATTTAAAATATGTTTCCTTTAAAGTAGCATATAAAGGACGATTAATTTCTTTCAAAATCATCAACAACCAACTTTTTGGTTCTGTTTCTATCACAAAACACTTGTCGTTTTCGATGATTTGAATAGTATCTTTTTGAAAAGTTGCAATATTTAATAAAATTTCTTTGATATTGGCGATGTCATCTTTGCGCCAAAAAATTTTGATGGGTATTATAGCATCTTTCAATGCTTTGATCCATCGGTGCCAATACAGATAAATTTCTTCATTGTAACTGCTGAGTACGAGAATTTTTTTTTGATTATCAAGTTCGTTAAACTTTTTCCAGATAGTTTCAATTTTGGTGATATCTTTATATTTTTTATTGGTTTCATTATCCTCATCACTATTAAAAAAATCTTTGTTTTTATAGTTGTTCAAAACCTCACGATATTTAGAAAGTTTTTTATTTTGAATAAAATTATGAATCGTATCAAGATTATCATGCAATTGTTTGTTGTCACTGTTATTCGAAAAAACAATTGATTTGATATTGAAAGGTAACAAATTTGCATTTTTCTTGTACAATATTTCTTTCGCAATCATACTGCCAAATTGGCTTGCGATGATTGTAAAACTTTTTAAATGCAATTTGTGCCAAAGTTCAATACAAACGTTTGCTTGGTCAATCAAAGAATAACAATACGTTTTGGGCAAATCAGAAAATCCAAAACCAAAATGGTCATGAATAACCACTCTATAATGCTCTTTGAGTAAAAGCAAGATTTCACGAAAATCAAAGGATAATACAGGAAAACCGTGTAAAATTACAATGGTTTCTCTTCTTGATGAGGGCTCATCAGTGTCAATAACAAAAATTTTGTTATTGTCAATAGTTACAAATTTGCCAAGACTTTTCCATTCTTCTGCAGTCATAATTTAGGGGGAATTAATTAATAACTTCGTTTAGTTCGAACAAATATAACTTTTTTATTTGATTGCTTTGAAAAAAATAACGCAGAATAGCAAATTCTTTAAAAATATATTTTTTTTAAAAACAAATAATATGTTTCAAAAACAAAACATCAATCCTAGAATTTTAAAGCATGAATTGTTGTAAGATTTTATCATTTTAAAACACTTTCAAAAACGAAATTTTAAGTAGATTTGAATTAAAATTAAAAACAATTGACAAGCCATTTTTTTATTGACGTTATTTTACCCATTCCAATTCAAAAAACATTTACCTATTCAGTGACCATTGATGAAGCCGTTTTTTTGAAAAAAGGCATGCGAGTGGCTGTTTCTTTTGGAAACAATAACATCTATACAGGGCTTGTTTTTAAGATTCATCAAGAAGCACCAACGCTTTACGAAGCCAAAGAGATTGAGCAAATTTTAGACGAAACACCCATAATCACCGAAATTCAACTCAAACATTGGGAATGGATTGCATCATATTATATGTGTTCTTTGGGCGAAGTTTACAAAGCAGCGTTGCCTTCAGCACTTTTATTGGAAAGTGAAACCGTTGTTTTTAAAAACCAAGCTTTTACCGAAGAAAATATGTTGGATGATGAAGAATTTTTGATTTTTGAAGCGCTACAACATCAATCTCAATTGACAATTCATCAAGTTTCAGATATTTTAGGAAAGAAAAAAGTAATGCCTGTCATCAATCAAATGATTCGAAAATCGGTCATTTATCTGAAAGAAGAAATTTATGAACAATACAAACCTAAAATAGAAAAATATGTTCGTTTGCATGCGAAATTTACTACTGATGAATCTTTAGAAAAATTATTATCTGAATTGTCAACTGCCAAGAAACAACACGCAGCAGTGTTGACCTATTTTCAGTTAAACAGCCAAAAAAAAGCCATTAAGGCGCAAGATTTAGAGAAAAAAGCAGGAATTTCAGCTGCTATTTTAAAAGCCTTGGTTGATAAGAATATCTTTGAATTTTACCACCTTCAAATTGATAGAATTTCGTTTGATGGCATTTCCAATCCACTGAAAAATCTCAATGAATTTCAAGAAAAAGCACTTTCGGAAATCAAAACTTCTTTCCATGCAAATGACATAGTTTTGTTGCACGGAATCACCAGTTCAGGAAAAACAGAAGTCTATACAAAATTGATTGATGAACAACTTCAAAAAGGCAAACAAGTCCTTTTTTTATTGCCTGAAATTGCGTTGACAACCCAAATTATTGTGCGTTTGCAACAATATTTTGGCAATCAAATTTCTGTTTTTCACTCTAAATATTCTATGAATGAAAGAGTAGAGGTTTGGTATCAGGTATTGGAAAACAAATCAAAAGCGCAAATTATTTTAGGGGCACGTTCTGCCATTTTTTTACCATTTTCCAATCTAGGATTGATTGTGGTAGATGAAGAGCATGAAACTTCTTACAAGCAATTTGATCCTTCTCCAAGATACAATGCCAGAGATGCTGCTATTGTGTTGGCAAAAACGCACCAAGCAAAAATTGTTTTGGGGTCAGCCACGCCATCCATAGAAAGTTATTTTAATGCACACCAAAAAAAATATGGATATGTAGGGCTTAATAAGCGCTTTGGCGAAGTGAAATTACCCAAAATTGAACTTATTGATTTGAAAGAAAAACAACGGAAAAAGCAACTCAAAGGTCATTTTACAGATACGCTTTTGCAATACATCCTAGAAGCATTGGATGTAAAAGAACAAGTAATTTTATTTCAAAATAGGCGTGGTTTTTCGCCGGTTGTTGAATGCAAAACCTGTGGTTTTTCGCCACAATGTCCCAATTGCGATGTGTCATTAACCTATCACAAATTCAAGCACGAATTGCGTTGTCATTATTGCAATTATCAAAGAGCGATGCCCAATAGTTGTGGTGCTTGTGGCAGTAATACGTTGGATACCAAAGGTTTTGGAACAGAACAAATAGAACTTGAATTGAAAGGACTTTTTCCAGATTTTAAAATCGGAAGAATGGATTTAGACACCACTCGTGGCAAATATGGTTATCAAAAAATCATTGGTGCTTTTGAAGCCAGGGAGATTGATGTTTTGGTAGGTACTCAAATGCTTTCAAAAGGGTTGGATTTTGACAATGTGTCTTTGGTCGGAATTTTAAATGCAGACAACATGCTCAATTTTCCAGATTTCAGAGCCTATGAACGAGCCTATCAAATGATGGTGCAAGTTTCGGGACGCGCAGGAAGAGCGCAAAAACAAGGAAAAGTTGCCATTCAAACGTTCAATCCTGAGCATCCAATTTTGAAACAAGTCATGGAAACCAATTATACTGCCATGTTCAAAGAACAATTGCAGGAACGTTGGAAATACCAATATCCTCCGTATTTTCGTTTGATAAAAATCACGTTGAAACACAAAGATTACAACAAAGTAGATCAAGGTGTTAATTGGCTTTTCAAAGCCCTGCAAAATGTATTTGGACAATATGTTTTAGGACCTACTGCACCTTCAGTTTCCAGAATTAGAAACCAACATATCAAAAATTTGGTGATTAAAATTCCGCCAAAACAATCTCTTTTTGAAACCAAAAATCAATTGCAAAAAATCCGGAATACTTTTGAAGCTGTTAAGGAATTCAGACCCATTCGTTTTGTGATAGATGTGGATGCTTATTAAGGTCTGTAAGTGTAAGGTTTTCTTTAAAAAAAGCGAAGCGTAAAAAGCAAAATTCAAAATTCAACTTTCTTTCGAATACTACACTCAGTTTCTCCTAGCCTTTGCCGAAATCATATATGAGTTTTAACATCTCATACGATTCTGAATTAAAATTGATTTTTGTAAATGCAATTTCCAGAAAACTGTTTAACATATAAAAAACGGTATCAATAAAACATTGAATTTATAGATAAACATAACATTGAAGCATTCAACACAGTTTGTCATCCTGACGTAGGAAGGATTTCTGATCAAAGTTTTCAGTTACGGGTTCAGTATTTGCCTAAGTTTTCATTTTAGCCTTAGTTTCATAGCCAGTTTCAGTTTTCAGTTCTCTATTAAGTTCAAGCTCAGTCGAAGATTATCAATTTTTGCGCAGTCGATAACCTAGTATTTCAATCACCGTTTTCGGAGTTGAAAGAATTCTGAGCCAAGACTCCTTTTGGACTAAACTCAAAAATTTAGTACCGAAATATTTTTAAATACTTTTTATTCAAACTGCATGTTTTTTAAAAAAAAATTTTAAAATTCTAAAAAAATAAAATAAAAGCGCTCATAATTTCGAACAACGCAATAGTATTTCCTACAAATTGACTTTTAATACAAAATCTTTAATAAAACACTTTGTTTAATAAATAATCAATAAATAAAGCTGTTTTTAAAACATTTTCATTTTGTTAAAAACTTAAACCAATTTGTGAATAACTACCTATTTGTTTCTATAAAATCATACTTTATCTTTGAAAAAACAAAAAGACCAAAAGGCGGCAACCCTTTGGCTTCATGTCGGTAACACTTTTAGAAGTGAATTGATTTAAAATATATAATCAAAATTAGTCAACTTCTTTTAGCTTACCAAGGATTTTAACAAAAATTTAAATGCAGTGTTTGAATGCTGCAATTGGTAATCATTATGACTTAATTAATGAGCTCCCAATAAGGGTAGCGATGTCCTACAGGTTTATTCACAAAAGCCGTTTGTGAATAAGGCAAACTATAATGCTGAGCACACATCAAAAGCGTACACAGAGGCAGTCGAGTACAACACCTCTATAAAGAAAGTTGTGCAATTTTTTTACTATAAAAACACGAATAAATATGCTTATTATAAATAAAGTAGCGCGTCCAAATCCGCAGGACACATCAGCGGACAATAAGTTTTATGCACAGATAAAAGCTAGTGGTAAAACAGATTTAGAACGATTGGCATTTTTAGTATCCAATCAAAGTACAGTTAGAGAAGGTGACTGCTATGCCGTTATCTTATCATTAATACACAATATTATTGATGAGTTAAAGCAAGGTCGCACCGTAAAACTCGATAAGTTGGGAACTTTTAAATTGAGTGTGCGATCGGAAGGAGCAACCACAAAATCAGAGCTGACCCAAACCAATATCAAAAGTTTGCATGTGCATTTTTTACCTGACAAAAGGTTAAAAAATAACCTGAATTTAGGGACTGTTACCTTTGCGATCAATCAATCGTAAACAATAGTTTGCTTCATTAGAAACCTCAACAGCTAGGCTTTTGAGGTTTTTTTGCCTTATAAATAGGTAAAAAAACACCCAAATGCATACGTACATAAAAGGAATTACACACGCTTGCGTTGGTACATACATACCTATACAATTATTTTTACATACGTATGTAAAAAAAAATACACAAACACCTTTTTAAAACCCCACATCCGCAACAAAAAAAGGCTTCATTCTAAAAAACTACATCCGTATGTACCTTCTAAAACCCAGCATATCAGCGGTTCAGAAAAAAAGTTATCAACAAAACAGCCTCTTTTTTTAGCATTTTTGCCGCTCATACCCATAAAAGTCAATCTGTTTGTCATCCTAAACATGCTGTCCCGACTTTTTAGCGGGATTTTAAGACCTCAAACGATTATAAAATAAATGTAGTCTCTTTGATTACAATTTCCAGAAAACAGCTGGATTTATATAAAAAACGGTATCAATAAAACAAAGAATACCATTGCTAGTTAACACATTTTCATCATGTAAATCCTCTAAAATGATGCCTAAAATTGGGTGATTATAATCGTTATTTTTGGTGTTTTCAAAACCATTATTTGTTAAAAATGCTTTTACTTGTGATAAATCTGTAATAGATGTTGCTTTTACAAAAGGCTGTTTAACAACGGCATATAACAAATCTTCTTTTAAATAAAACCCTAAAAATTTATAATTTGTATCAGCAAAGAAATAATTATGAAGTAATAAGTTATAAAAATAATCTTCCCAAGAAGCGTAATATATAGCATCATTTAATTTGATTACAAACTGGTTTTCTTCTATAAAAACGCGTTGCTCAGCACCTTCAGCAACAAATTTTTCTTCATCAATGTCATTAAAAAACAATTGATGCCTTTTAGCAAATTCAATTAAACTCTTTGTTTCTTTTGATTTGTTTTGGTGTTTTTCTTCAGCCATAGGACTTGCTCTTTGGCTTGTTCTAAGGTGATTGGCGATTGTTTGGATAACTGCATCATGGCTAATGCCGCTCTTTCCTGAAAGGATATTTTGTAATTCATGCTTTATGATGGATACATTCATGATTTTTTTGAACAAAACACTCAAAAGTGCTTTATTGCTTACTTACAAATGTATAAAAAAATTTGTTTGCAAAGTGAACAGTTTACAGTGTATGGGATTATCAATCTTTATCATTTTAACCAAAATCCATTCAAAACTCCCAAACCTTCAGCTATCACTGTCATCCTGAACTAGTTTCAGCATCTATTCCCTACCTAGAATTCACTAAGAACTCAAAACCCAACACTCAAAACCCAACACTAACCCCCAAACAAAAGAAACCCTCAAACAAAAGAAACTTTTAAACCCTAACCCCTAAACAACAGAAACCCTCAAACAACAGAAACCCTTAAACCCCTAACCTCGAACCTACTTTTCATTGTTACCTAGATATCCCAAGTAACCAATGAAACACGTTTAAATGTTTTACACCACTTCTATCTTGAGTAAAACCATCAGTAGTAAGTAAAAACTTAGGATAATTATCCTTTATTTTTTCCAGAGCTGTAAACTCTCTTTCTAAAGTCTTTTCATTGGTCATTTGCCAAGCCACCTGATAATAGGCTATTTCACCTGTTTTGGTTTTACAAACAAAGTCAACTTCTGAGTTTCTGCTTGTTCCCGTCCAGATTTTATTTCCTCTTCTAAGCAACTCTAAATAAACAATATTTTCTAAAATATGTCCTCTATCAGTAGTTCTCTCTTTGCCAACCAAAATATTAAGTAATCCTAAATCTACTAAATAATATTTTTCTTGTGTGGCTAATTGTTTCCTACCTTTTAGATCAAATCGATTTACTTTATAAAATACAAAACTGGTTGTCAAATATTCCAAATATTTTTCAACAGTAGCATGATGTATGCTTTGTCCATCTTGTTTTAAAGTAATAGATATATTATTTGGCGATAATGCATTTCCAATATTGGATGCCACGAATTTTATGACATTTTCAAAAGCCCGTTTTTCATTTATTTGATGCCGCTGTGAAATGTCTTTCTCTATAATCGTTTTATAAATAGCCTCAAGATACTCCTGAATTTTATCATAACCATCTTCACGAAGTTCAATGCCTTTTGGTAACGATGTTTCATTTACATAATCGAAAAACAATGATTCAAAATTCAAATATGTATTACTGATGTCAATATTTCTTGCCCTTAAGTATTCATTGAAAGAAAAGGGCAGTATTGAAATTTCAATATAACGACCACTCAACAAAGTAGCCAATTCTCCCGATAATAAAAAGGCATTTGATCCTGTTACATAAACATCAACATGATCACTGACAAAAAGTCCGTCAACTAATTTTTCAAAAAGAGGTATGTTTTGAACCTCGTCTAAAAAAATATAGTTAGGCTTATCAGTTTTTAGTTTTCTTTTTATATCAAAGTAAATATCCTCCCAACTTTTATTGACAAAATTTTCGGGCAATTCAAAATTATAAAATTGAATTTGTTCTTTTGCTACCCCAAGTGTAAGAATTTTCTCTTGATATATTTTTAGGAGTGTAGATTTGCCAGACCTTCTTAAACCACTTACCACTTTTATAAGATCTTTGTCTTTATAAGATAGTAATTTGGCTAAGTATTCTTTTCGGTCTGTATAATTTTTCATGCAACAAAGATATAAAATAAATTATCGAAACTTGTAATTTTTGCAAGTTTCGATAATTTAAAGAAAAGTATTGCTTAATAATACCTAATTTATTTCTGCATCACAGCATCTATTCCCTACCTAGAATTCACTAAGAACTCAACACTCAAAACTCAACCCTAACCCCTAACCAGTTAACCCCTAACCCCTAAACAACAGAAACCCTCAAACTTTTAAACCCATTTTACCCCAATAATTTCTAAAAAACCCTTACTTTAGTACCAACCCAAACAACCAGCCATGAAAAAAATCCTAGAAACCCTCCAAATAGATACCCATAAAGGGACAATTTTGTTCCATTCCATAGAAGAAGAGGGCACCAAATACTACGAAATCGTGGACCATAGTGGTGATGAAACCCAACCAAAGAAAGCGACAAAAATCTCTGTTGAAACCTTTCAATCGTTGGTAAAAGCCATGGGCGACTTCCAAACGCATTTCCAAAAAAGTGCCGACGAAGAGATTGCCACCATGACAGCTGCTGACAAGCAAACCCTACAAGAATTCTATGAAAGTGGCGCAACCTTACAACAACTAGCCACCCAATTCCACTACTCAGAAGCTGCCATAGAAATCGTTCTCCGAAAAAATGGGACAGCCATTCGTGAAGGAAATTTGCCCAAAGCCTTGATTAAAAAAGGGGGGAGTTTGAGGAGGAGGAAGAGGTAGGGGTATTATAACCTTATCAAGTTTAATTTGTAGGAAGTTTATAACTAAAAAGCAAGTAGACTATCGTCTATTGTACAATTGTCTACTTTGCACGAATTTAGTAGGATGGATGATATACGCGAAAAATTTGGGTCTAGGATAAAAGATTTAAGAATTGCTAGAGGATACTCTCAAGAAAAATTAGCTGAAATTGCTGACCTTGACCGTACTTATATTCCTGGAATTGAAAACGGTAAGAGAAATGTTTCTCTTGTTGTAATTGAAAAAATTGCCAAAGCATTTAATTTGACATTGTCTGAATTATTAAATGATTTGTAAAAAATCAGCTATTGAATACTAATTTTAAAAATATTAATTTTCCTGTAACATTAAAAATTTCCTCAACAGGAGATATGATTCCTTTGCATTTTTTTGGAGAGGTAATTCCTGTTTCAAAAAAGATACAGTTTAAATTGGGTTATTTTAGTTCTTCATCAATAAGCACTTTATCTTATGGATTTGCACAATTTATATACAATGATGGAACAATTGATTTTTTGATTAATCACTTTGTAAATGAAAATGATTATAAGTTGATCAATAATGAATTGGTTTTAGATGAAGCTTTTTATAACTCTATAGAAACAAATATTTTAAGGGATTTAGAAAAGTTAAATGAGGTTTTAACAAAAAAGCAAGTAAATCATTTTTATAATTGTTTAAGGTACTTAATTGATAATAACAGGGTTCGAATAATTCCAGTTACTACAAAAAGTGGTGAAATATCTCATTACAAAGAGGCTTTATTTTGGGATCATGAAGGTAATGTAATTAATATTGTTGGAAGTTGCAATTTTACTTATAAAGGAATAGTTTGTAATGGTGAAAGTTTTGTAATAAACCGTTCTTGGGGTGAAACTGCTGAAAGAGCCAACATTAGCAATGAAGAAAAAGAATATGAAGTTATTTTTAAAAAAGAATCTAGAGATTTTATTTATCTAAATCCTGAAAAACTAGTAAATATTATTAAAGATAAATCAGTTTCGTTAACAGCGAAACAATTACTAGATGAGGAAATAAATCTAGTAAGTTTAGAAACAGAAACTTATACAGAAGAAGAACAAAATATAAAACGAATTAATAAAGTTTTAAAATCAAAATTTGAAACAAAAGTTGAAGAAATAGTTACGAGTCCTAAATTTCCACCACCATACCAACCAAGAGAATATCAGGTACAAGCTTACAATAATTGGGTAAATAACAATTATACTGGAGTATTTGGTATGGCAACAGGTACAGGTAAAACAAAAACTTCATTAAATTGTGTATTAAACGAGTTTAAAAAGACAAATAATTATTATACAATAATACTAGTGCCATCAATTGCTTTATTAAATCAATGGGAAGATGAAGTTGTAGAATTTAATTTTCAGAATATTTTAAAAGTAGGAGGTGGAAATAAGTGGGAGAAAGAATTTTCAAACTACGTTAGTAATTTTAATGCTGGCATTAAGAAAAATATTGTCATTATTTCAACTTATGCCAGCTTTTCAACTGCTAAATTTAGAAGATATTTTAACAAAATAGAAAACGAATTTATACTCATTGCAGATGAAGCCCACAATATGGGTGCGAAAAATATTAAAGCATCTTTTAAGAATTCGCAAATACCTAAAAGAATAGGTTTATCAGCTACACCAAAAAGAGTTTATGATATTGAAGGGACTCAATTTATTGATCGCTTTTTTAATGACCAAGAGCCATATACCTATAGTTTTTCAATGCAACAAGCTATGGAAATGGACTTTTTGACTAACTATAGATATTTTCCGGTTTTGGTTGAGTTAAATGAAGAGGAGTTAGAAAAATATATAGAGATTTCTAAAAAGCTTTTACGATATTTTGATTTTAATAAAGGAGAGTTTAAAAAAGACCCTATGGTAGAAAAACTTCTTTTATTAAGAAAAAACATCATACATAAGGCAAATAATAAAGTTGAATGCTTTAAAAATATATTATTAGAATTAAGACAATTAAAAAAGTTAAAATATATATTTACCTATATACCAGAAGGATATGTGTATGATGAACTAGGAAATGCTGATAGAATGCTTAATAAATTTCTAATTGCTGGTAATGAAATATTACCAGAATTGAAAATGAACTCTTATATCGCAGACGGACAAAATTTGAATGATTTATTAAGGGGCTTTTCAGAGGGTAAGATTGATATGCTTTTTGCCATGAAAATGTTAGATGAAGGTGTAGACGTACCTAGAGCTGAAGTAGGAATTTTTGCGAGTAGCACAGGAAATCCCAGACAATTTATTCAAAGGCGTGGGCGATTGTTACGAAAACATGTCGACAAGCCATTTGCAACAATTTTTGATATGGTTGTAATACCAAGATTAAACGATAACAATGCAGAATTGTTTAGTATGGAGAAAAATTTAGTTAAAAATGAACTACGAAGGGTAGGATATTTTGCGAGTTTAGCACTTAATTTTTATGATTCTCAACAAGCACTTGAAAACTTATGCTTTAAATACAATTTAGATTTAGATACAATTATAAACGAACTATAAAGTGGATAGAAACCAAATATTAAGAGAAATTATTTCTGATAAGAAAATATGTGAACAGCATAAAATTAAAGATGTTCAAACATTAACAACAACACCACCATATTATAACAAAATAGTTGAAGTTATGTCAGTTATTATTAATGAAAACGATAATAATTTGAGTGAAACACAAATTTACAGAAAGATAAAAAATTTACATAATTTAGCTTAAAATGGCATCAATTATCAACAGTATTTCATTTAAAAATTTCTTCAATTACTTCGGTGAATTTGAGGATACGCGTTACGATTTTGAAGAAGGTGTCAATATTATTGTAGCAGATAATGGAGCAGGAAAATCTAAATTTTTTAATGCTTTTTTATGGCTTTTTTATGATCAAATTCTTGATTCTGACGATAAAATTAAAAAAGGGGTTAAAGATATTGCTGTAAAGATTATTTCTGATAAAGCAAAAAACGAAACCCCAATCGGTGACAGTGTTGAAACGGGAATTCAAATAGAATATTCTACAGGGCGATGGAAATATCAAATTATAAAGTCATTTAGAGCTACAAGAATTAGAGAGAATATAACCTCTTTTGATAGTTGGCAAATTGTAATGAATGATGTGGAAGTCAATCAAACTGATCACATTTTACCAAGATATAAACCTGTTTTTGATGCAGAAGAAAAAAATAACGTTATTAAGCAATTGATTCTACCAAATCTCAGACAATATTCGTTTTTTCAAGGTGAGGAAGTTGATAGCATTATTGATTTTGGAAAAAAGTCGAGTATTGAAGATGCTGTAAGAACTTTAACTGATATAAGTAAATATGAGTCTTTAGTTTTATTGACTAAAAGTTTCAAACTAAAAGCTGAGAGAGATTTGAATCGTCAAGTAGATCTTAATGATGCTCAAAATGATAGATTTAAAAAAGCAAACGAAATAAAAGCCGAACTAGAAAAGAATTATGAACTTGAAACTACCAAGTTAAAAGAATTTAAAAACTTATATGAGGCAGCTGAAAAGGAGAAAAACGAATTAGAAGAAAATTTTTCTAATGCAGAAAGGAGAAATGAATTTGATATTAAAATAAAAGAGCAAAATAGAAAAGTAAACGAAGTTGGGGAAGAATATAGCAAGTTTTTGGAAACTTTAAATAGTCGCTTTTTTGATGGGAATTTTTCATGGATATCTCTGGGATTTGAAAATATTGAAGCTGAATTTCAACATAAAATACAAAAGTTCAGAGAGGTTCATTATGAAAAGAAAGCATTAAAAAACATAAGTAATAACCCTAACAAACAATTCCATTTTTTACCACTAGACTCGCCTGATAGTGTTTCATTAAAAAACATGATTGAGAAAGAGCATTGCTTTGTATGCGATAGAGAAGCTAAGGAAGGTTCGCATGCTCATAATCACTTTATAAAATTAAAAAATAGAGCAGTTGATTCTAAAAAAGATATTGATTTTGTAAAAAGTAATTTAGAAGGATTTTTTGGGGGCTTACAAATAAATGCACAACCATTTTACAACAAAATAGCAAGTATTGAGGATAGCATTCTTAAAACTAGAGAAAAAGAAATTGCTCTAAACGAAAGACTTACTAAGCTAAAAAAAGAATTAAAGTTTTTAAAAGATCAAAAAAAAGATATACTTATTTCTGGTACTGAAGATGAAAATTCTCAATCGATTATCAATCGTTATAAAGGTTCAATTAAACGAATGGAGCAGTCATCTATTCAAATTGAAAGGTTGGAGGGTATAACCAAAAGAATTTATGATAGTATAAAAAATACTGAAAAAGAAATCGCGTCATTGGTTCCTTCCGATATTCCTGAGGGCTATCTTTTGCATTTTAATTTATGTTCTGATTTAGCAGAAGCAACTGTTAAAGCTAAAGAAAGAGTATTTGACAATATGGTGAATTTATTGGAACAATATGCTAATGAACATTTTCAAAATTTGATAAAATATAATGAGCTTGCAGGTGGACACCTAAAATTTGATAAAACTCCAAGTGGTGCAATCGAGTTTAATTATATCGACAACAAGGGAAACTTAGTTTCTGGTGCTGCAGAGGGTTTTCAACGAATGAAAAAGTTTTCAGTTGTTATGGCGGTAATTTCTGCAAATACCAATAAATATAACTATCCTTTACTAGCAGACGCACCACTATCTGCATTTGGTTCAGCTTTTACAGAAGGCTTTTTTGAAGCAACCGGGAAAGTTTTTCCACAATCAATTATTTTAGTTAATGATTTATATGATAAAGATGATGAAATGAAAATAAATGAATTGGGTAAAAAAATTATTAAAGGTGATCTTGTAAAAAGAGTTTATGTTAATCAAGTTACAGAGGGCGTTGAGCAAGTTGAATTGGTAACAACTAAAATAAAATTGAAATAAAATGACTAGTCAAGAATTCAAAAATACAATCTTAATAAAAAGTCCACATTATGCAAATAGTCGAATACCTTTAATTCAATTATTAGCGAATAAGGGTAGTAAAAAATCTGAATATAGCCAATTTGGTCCTATTTATGAGCTATATATTTACGCATTTATGTTAGGAATCAAGAAGAATTTAAGGTTGCCACTGCCGCCAAGGAGTTTAACAACGGAATTTGCAAAAATTGGAACATGGAAAAGAGATTCCTCGTTGGTAGATTTTCTTTTAATGATTGTTTTTACAAGAAGCGAGGAAATAGGATTTGAATGGAATGATTTAGAGGAAATGGAAGATGCTGAATTAAATAGCGTGATAAGTAAAATCATCGTATTTATTGAGGAATATGCAAACGGTGGATTAGAATACCTGCATGGCTTATTGGATAAAGGAGAGTTAGAAAATTCGCATTATATGTTTATTGATTTGTATAAAGAAAATTTACAAGACACTATCTCAAAAAGTGTGAAACAAAATAGATTGTAAAATTTTTTATTTTTTTCTTATAGCTTAACTGGTAAATTAAATTTTTTAAATTCTGTAGACAACTCGTTTATACCATATGCTCTACATAAATCTTTTTTCAACTTTACCTCGTCTGTTTTTTCACCGAGTAAATAAAACACTAAGTTTTTACAAACAGTGAAATTATTCATAATCATCGTATTTTTGGTTTTATTATAAAACAAATTTGTGAAATGACCATCTTGTAAATTAAAGTTAATTTTATTTATCTTTCTTTTAAGCAAATCTAATTTTCCTGCTTTAAAATAAAAACAATAAATATCAGCTAGAAATTTTTGACCAATTGGCACAAATAATAAATTAAGTGGTTTGTTTTGCCCAACATTTCTATATTCTTTCAAATCATGTTTTTTGCTGAAAAAATCTATATATTCTACTATGTTATTAGTAACAAAATCCCAATAATCAGCAGCTGTAGAGTATAGAATCTTCCTCTCTTCGACTGAAGGACCAGAATATTTTGATTGCTTATATTTAGCAAGTTTTAAAATTTTTTTATTTACTTCTACTAATGCTAGTAAATTTGTAAAATCAACGTGATTATTTCTATCAAGGTTTGTAGTTTCTGTAAGAGCTATTTTATTTTCAAACTTTTTATATTTAGCATAAATATCCCTTGCTATGACATTATAAGCATAGATTTCATCAATAATAGCTAAATCATTTTGGGATGGTTTTACTGCCTCCCTATTAATTGTTGCAAATAATTTCCTTGTTCTTATTCTCCCAGCTTCATTTTCATTATGAGCAATAAAAACTACTGAAAGTTCGTCATTTTCAAAGCGTTCCGGGTTTTCTTTTAAAGCCAATTTAATGCCTTCAATTCTATGTTGTCCATCAATTGTAAATAGTATTTCATTTCCAGTTAATGATAAAATCCCTAAAGATTCTTGAACTTGGTTTCCTATGTTTAAGTTAAAATTTTTAGCGATTTCTTTTAGGTCTAGTGCATACCAATCAGGCATATCACCATAAACGCCAACAATTATAGAATTAAAATATCTTTGAGATTCATTTAGTAAATAATCTCTGATTTTATCTTTTCTATCTGATAAATCTCTTTGAAGCCATTTGTCTAAAGATTTAGTTTCCTTAATAATGTGATTATTGTCAATTCTATGAAGTTCTTTAAATGAAATAAGTACATTGTAATAATTCCAATCACCAATGCTCCCACGAAGACAAGGCAGAGAAAGTTCATTATTTTTATTTAGTTTAGTTTTCATGATGACATTTTGGATTTATTAGCTTGAGAAATAATATATGGAGAATCTTTTCTATTTATTGGTGGATTACAAAAAAAACCTATTAAATTTTCTTCTATTATTCGTAATTTGGCTTCGGTCTTTTTTGGTAAAGGCAAATAATACCATGTGAGATATTTACCATAGTCATTAATCATCCTGTGAATATTTGGCCTCGCCTTTATTGTACTAGGCATTCTATAACCATTATTTAATCTTTCTTTTAACCCGTCTGAAGTCATACCAACATACATTACAAAGTTATAAGATTCAAAAATACTGGGAGAAGGCTGTAAAACAAACAGATAAATACCTGGAGTATTATCTGGTACCGTTGGGTTATCATTAGAAGAATATTCTAGTTTTTGCCACAAAAAACTAATCTTTAAATCAGAGAGTTTTTTATTAAATAATCTCCAAAAAGGTGGGTAAAAAGTAAAATCACCTCTATTATTTTCTATTTTTTTTTGTAAATCAATATATCTAGTATCACTTCTACTACTTATTTTTTGAATCAAAAGATCGTATTGCATAAAAAATAATAACAATTTAAACATTAATGACAATAAGACTGCTATTTATCTTCTCAGTCAAAAAATCAAATCCATCAATATTGGAACGTTCATTTACTTCTTCATTTAAAAGTTGTAAGCCCTCATCTACGTGCATTTTAATATAACGACCAATATCCTTGTCCGTTTTGTATAATCCATAGTGAACACAAAGTAAGCCCAAATACATATCGTAATATTCTCCAAACAGTACAGCCTTAGAATATTCTTTGCCACCAGCATCTTTGATGTCGTTTAGATCTAGTTTTTTATCTTGAGATAAAGAATAGGTATAGGCAATTCTTGCTATTACATTTTCAGTGCCTAAACCCAATTTACGTGTTAACAAGGCAACCACTTCTTTATTTTCTTTACTGGTTTTAATTTGCGTAAACATCTTGCTCTTGTTTTAGGTGTGTAAATAATTGGTTTACTGCAAAGGATTTAAAACTAGAACCGTTATTGTGGTTTTCAATGACAAAAACCTTGTTCACGTTTGGTTTTAAATAGTCAAATTCCAATTCAGATAATTCTTTTTCCAACAATGGGAATAACACCACTTGTTCTGAAATAGCCGGATAAAACTCTTTAATAATATTTTTAGAATGGTATTTGTCAAACTTCTGTAATGGGCTATCAATAAAGACCGGAAATTTAATACCTGATTCGTCAACCAAAGCTTTTAATAAAGCAGTTGCATATAATTGTTGTTCTCCTTTAGACAATGAATCTTTATCAATGATTTCATCGTTTTTGTCTAATAAATCAATATCCATTACATCATCAATAACATTCACTCTTACATTGTAAATGAAGTCATTTTTATGCATGATTTTTTTAAGCCCAAGCATAATAGATTTTTGAAGTGAGTATTTTTTATCCTCTTTTATTTTTTGAATTATACTGTTTATTTTGATTAATAAGTTTTCTGTTACTTTAAATTTCTTTTTATCAATTTCGATCAGTTTAAAATTTTTCTCATACTCAGAAAGTACTTTTTTTATTGATGATAACCTTGTCTGTAATTCATGTATATTTTGTAATAATTTACCTTTTTCAATTGTAGCTAAATTTATTTTTTGTTCAATTTCATTTTTCTCCTCACGTAATTTTTGCGCAAGTGGATTGTCTTTTCTTGCTTCAGCTTGTCTAATTGAATGATAAACTTTTGAGAGATAAATTTTATTGTTTTTTTCTTCTTGTACTACAGAATTAAACTGACTTGAGAAAGTAGTTTTTATATTATTGTAAACCGCATCAAAATTTCTGTATTGTTCATCTGTAAAATCAAGTAAAATTGCTGGGTTATTTGTTGATTTATTTATAGCATTAAAATCAATAATAGTCTTTTCTAAAGCCTCGATAATACTTGGCTTTAGAGTGTTTTCAATACCTATACTATCTATGTTTTTTAAAAAGGAATTGGAAAAAGAATTGATTTGTTCAATACTTATTAATTTGTTACCACTTTCATTTTGTGATTTAATTTCTAATTTCAACTGGTCTTTTAAATCCAGTAACTTTTTACCAGCAATAACTATGGGTACAATGTCCATTAGTTTTTTCAGTTTGTTTTTAATCTCAACAGATTGATGTTTTAAAAACTCTCTTTCTTTCTTCATTTGTTGAAGCTCTTCTAATGTTATGCCATTGCCTTCTCTAATTAATTTCTCTTGAAGATTATCACTTGTTATTTTATAGTTAATGATATCACGCTCAAGATTTTTTAATTTATCTTCATTGATATTAAGAACCTCATTTATTTCATTTTCAGAATCCGTAAGTTCAAATAACTTTGTTTGTTGCTCTTGTGTTGCTCCGTTTCTTCTTAGCTTAGATAGCAACGTTTCAAGATTTTTCTTTAAATCTTCGTATTTTTTTATTCCTAAAACTTCTGAATATGCTTTACTTAAATTTCTTAATTCAGCTTTTGATTTAGCTTCTGCAAGCGAGACTATTTTTTCAGCATCAAAAAAGAAGAACTTTGCTATTTCTCTTGGTAAAATAAAATCATTTATAAATACTTCAAATCCAACCTCTTTTGTAAGTTCATTTTCTAAACCGTCAATAAATATCTCAAGATTTTCAGTATCTTTTTTTAAATCAAAAGTTCTTTTAATAAAAACAGATTTACATGGAATAGAGGGTATTAAAATATCAGTAAGTTCAATACCAACTGATACAATTACCTTTTTTTCATGGTCTTTTCTATAATCATTTAAAACTTTTCTATTGATGAGTGTTTTTAAAAACGTATCATAACCGCCCGCATTTTTAATGTCTTTTCGATACTTATCCTCAACTTCACTCATCATTTTTCCATAGAAAACCCAAATCAATGAAGTTAAAAATGTTGTTTTTCCATATCCATTTTTACCAGCTATGATGCTTATATTTTTTGTGGAATTGGGATGTAAGTTTATTTCATTTTCTCCCTCGTAAACTCGAAAATTTTGAAATTTAATTTTACTTATTTTCATAATCCATTCTCATTTACAAAGTTTTCAATTCTTTTTTCTACATCATTGTGAAGTCCATATTTTGTAATCATTAATGTTTTTGTTTCTTGTAAAGCAATTAAATTATCAATCAAATGATAATATCCTGGCTCTTCTTCACAAACTTCTCTTAAGATTCTTCTTTCAGTATCATCAAGTGATTTGATGTTGTTAGTGCTTATTTCTTTATTGTAAATTTCTTTATATAAATCACCAACAGTTTTATCAAAATAACCATCTCTATTCCAAGTTACTTGTATGGCAATTAATTCTTGATTGTTAATTAAGGTAATGTGTGGTCTTTCTTTTTGAATTTCTTTTTGAACTAAAAGCAGGTCTTTTAAAATTTGATATCTATATTGAAAAGTGTAATTTCCATTAAAAGTGCCATCTTCTCTTACTGCTTCTTGTCCATTTCTTCTTGTATCTGAACGATTTTCTGAAATGTTTCGACCTTCAACTAATCTGTTTCTAAAAGCTAGTAAAGGCTCCATCCAATTTTGCCCATTATTTACCAATGAAGACATTGATTTATCATTTTTTACAACTGTGCAAGTCCAGCAGCCAAAACGGCTTTGACCACAAGAATTATGTTCTTTGTTTACAACAACTGTAGGACATTCATAATCATCTGCACTTGCATCTGAATAAATCTTGAATAAGATATTATTATCAAAACCCCAAGGTGATTTTACTGTATTAATGATGTACCAAATTTCATCGACAATCATTTCTTTTATTGGTGCGTAAACATATGTGTTAGCAGTTGTTTGATGTTTTGATAATCTACTTCCAGTAACCTCGTGCTTTCTAATTGACCTCTCTCTTGTTGCACTTTCGTCATATCTTGTACCCAATAGAACAATTGCTTCGCCTTTTTCATCAATTTGTTCAATCAAAAAATTTGAAGTAGGTCTTATTTTAAGTTTATCAGTACACCATCTGAATGAGTTATTAGGTACAGGATATCCTTTTCCAATAACATTAATCCAAAAAGTTTCTTCAAGTTTAGGTGTTGTTTTTTTTACAATGATTGGTAAGTCTTGGTCTCTTGCGGCTTCCGTTATTTTATTTAAAACATCTTCCACATAATTTGAAATAATTGGGTTTTCAACCATAGTATCATTACAAACAATGTAGACTTTTCTTCTTAATTGATATGGATTTGGCAAGTCTTTTCTAATTCGTAAAAGAGCAATCCAAACTAACATTAATAAAACTGTTGAGTCTTTTCCTCCGCTGAAACCAATAATCCAAGGTCTATCAGATTTATCCGCAAAGGCATATTGATCTATTATTTCGCTTATAATTCCTTCTACCTTTTTGTTTTTTATTGGGATCATTCTTAATTTAAAGTTTTGTGCTTTATTGTAATTTTAAAACAAAATATCAATAAGCTTATACGTAAAGTTAATTTATTTGTAAATATCCAAAAAATATTTTTTAATATTTAAAAGAGTTGAATGTATTTGCAAATTTTTTTAATTCCTCTTTTTCGCAAAATCAACAGCCTTCTCATCTAATAAAATGAATTTTATGCCATCAATTTCTATAAGTGTTAATTCATTATTTTGAACCAATCTGTAAACATGCTGTCTGCTCAACTCTTTAAGATTGGCATAATTAGAAACAGTCATTAATTTGTCAATATTTACAGTCATTATTCGTTGCTTTTCAATTTATTAATGTTACATTTGTAACATTAAATTAACATGTTTATGACTCCAGAATTTTATCATAGGATACAAAACTACAAAAGAACAATTGATTACAATGCTACATTTTTATTATTGGGGTCTAGAATTGATGGATATGTCAGCATCCTAGAAGAAGAGTTTGCAAATTTTGAAGATTTAGAATCAAGATTGCCTCATATTATGATGAACTTTAGGGCTGAAGGTGAATGGGAAATTTCATTGTATCAAGTTTATAAGCCTTATAAAATTTATAAAAGATACGAATGCATTCAATACCCTAAAAAGGGAAAGTTAATTTTTAAACATTCGTATATGGATTATAAAATTAAGAAATTTGTGATTTCAAAAAAATGTATTCATATAATCTGTATGTACTTAGAATTAGAGGACGAATGGAGAACTAGGAGTGAATACAATGTTGAGTATGATGTAAGTTTTGAATTATTTAATTATTACCTAAAACAAATTTCTTAAATCTAAAATTAAAGGGATTTTTCCTCCAAAGATACTAAGGAGATACTTAGGGGATACTAGGGGGATACTTAGGGGATAATGGGGGTACCAAAAAAGTTGTTTTCAATTTTTATAATTTCGTTTCAAAAATGTCTTATCCTAAAATAGCTATACACAAAACCAGTGTATATGTCACATGAAGATGAATTAATCGATATGCAATTATTGTATTTAATAATTCCATTATTAGAAAAAATCAGCGTTCTTGAAGCTGTTGAGATTTGAACCAAGCATTATGTAATGCAAGAAAATTTAAAATCAAACAAGGGCAAAATGCACCCTCAATACACAAACGAGCGTAAATTTTAATCCTAAAAACACTTGTATAGCTCTTTTAGGATTAAGAATAATGGTTGTATAACTACAACAGGATTTATGTAATAGCCTATATAGTTATTTTAGGACAAAGATTCTAGGGGGATACTTACGGGATACTTGCGGGATAGTGTTGGGTAAGCCAAAAAAGTTTCCAATGACAAACACCTTACGGTGTCAGCCCATCTTACCAAGATATTTAGTTAGGGTTATAGCGTATATAAGCCCACTATAAGCCCACTATAAGCCCATGCAAAGCCTATACAAAGCGAATGCCAATTCTTCAAAAAAAATATGGGTTTGTACCACTTTAGACGTTGCTTTTTGCGCTAGTTCATGAAACGATCCGTGCTTTCAAAAAATTAATACAGCAATCCAAACATCCAAAGTGGTATTGTGTTGAGCATTGGCAGTTCGATATCGTCTTTTACAATCCAAGCATTTTCTAAACCTTTAATTTGTTTTTGTCCTTTTCCTTTTCCGCCAACCTCAAAGGTATAAGTGCCATCAACAAGAAAATCGGCTTGTTTGGAAACATTCACTTTATGAATGGTTTGTAATTGGGAAACAAAAAACGTTTCTCGAAGAGTTCCTACAAGAGCCTTTTCTTCTGAAAGTGCATATAAAAGCGTGGTGTTATTCAGCACGATTTTTTCAGGTTTTTGCAATATTGCAATGCTATTTCCTGCCTGGAACACTAATGAAATGATTTTGGCTTGGTCTAAATAATACAAATAACTGTTCAACGAATTTCGGTGGATTCCTGTTTTGATAGCTAAGTTTGAAATATTTGGTTTAAAAGGCACTTGTTGGGCAATGACATAGATTAATTGCAACATTTTTTTGGCATTGCGAATGTCAAAGTCTTTCAGCTCGGCCAAATCAATTTCAACAATTGTTCTGATCAATTGGTTTATTCGTTGATGTATGGATGTTGTATCTGCCAATCCAAATGGATAATATCCAACGTGTAAATAATGACTAAAATGTTGATTTGGTCGAAAACCAACAGGGATTTTTTTCTTAATTTCTGCACTATGAAACAGCAACTCTTGTAAGTTCAAAATTGGTAAATCAACAATATGAAGCATTTTCAAATATTCTCTAAACGACAATCCTACCAATTCGAAAAGCAAAGCCCTTCTACTTAAATCGCCTTCTTGCTTTGTAATATCAATAATAGAAGATCCTGTGAAAACAATTTTCAATTCGGGATAAAAATCATAACAGTTTTTAATTTCCTGTGACCAATTTTTATATTTGTGTACCTCGTCTAATACCAAAATTTGGCCTCCGTTTTTATAAAAAGTACTGACCGTTTCTTTTAACGAATGGCTTGTAAAATACAAATCATCTAACGAAAAATAAGCCGCTTTTTCTGTGGGTAAATCTTGTTCTTTTATCCATTGCAACAAAAGAGTTGTTTTTCCAGTTCCTCTAGCCCCTTTTATTCCAATTAACCGATTGTTCCATGGAATAACATCAAATAAATAACGTTTAAAATCAAGGCTTACGCTGCTAACTAATCGTTCGGATTGTTCTAATAAAGTAATCATAAGAGGTTGTTTTATAGTGCAAATATATAAAAATGAACATTTTATTGTTCAATAATAGCGTAAAAATGCACAATTAAATATGCAATAAACAAAATAATTGCACATTACATGTTACAATAAGAGTATCTAATTTTTAAATAATAGCAATTATTGCAAAAAAATCTAATTTACTATCTAATAAAATAAGTACACCAAACAGGTTAAAGCCTATATAAAGTCTAATAGCAAATAGCTAAAAGCCAATAGCCACCAATTATATCTTCGCTTGGTAGGTATATAAATCATAATACCTGCCTTGCGAGGCAATCAATTCGTCGTGGGTACCTCGCTCTACAATCCTTCCTGCTTCGATGACCAAAATTTGGTCGGCTTTTTTAATCGTACTCAATCTGTGGGCAATGACAATCGTGGTGGGGTTTCACGAACATGAATTTGCATAAAGCCCTATAAAGCGTTAAATATTCGTTAACTACATTAATTTGTTTAATATATTTGTATTTTTGTTAAACAAATATAAAACACAATCTACAATGAAAAAATTTACAATCTTACTTTCAGCATTATTTTTACTATTCAGTTTATCGTCTTGCAACAACGATGATGAAACGACTACTGGACCAAGCATCACTACTTTTACTGCAGCGATGATTATGGGAACAAACGAGGTTCCTGCAAACAATTCGACTGCAATGGGTAGCGCAGAGCTTAAATTCAATAATACTACAAAAGTGTTTACATTAACAGTAACACACAATCTTTCAACAATTACTGCGGGTCACATACACAAAGGTGCAGCTGGTACTAATGGAGGAGTTGTGTTTCCTTTTACAACACTTACATCTCCTTTTACTTTTACAAGTACTGCTCTTACGGCAGAGCAAGAAAGTGACTTGATGGCAAATCTTTATTATGTAAACTTACATTCTCCAACTTTTCCTGGTGGAGAAATAAGAGGCCAATTGATTAAAGGTGCTACTACAACTGGAAGTGGATATTAATTAATTTTAATTCAAGTCAAGTTAAAAGCCTTGCTTCTTTTGAAAGAATGTAAGGCTTCTTTTTTTGAGATACCTCGAAGGATATTATACAGTGAAATTATATCTTCGCCTGATACGTATATAAATCATAATACCTGCCTTGCGAGGCAATCAATTCGTCGTGGGTACCTCGCTCTACAATCCTTCCTGCTTCGATGACCAAAATTTGGTCGGCTTTTTTAATCGTACTCAATCTGTGGGCAATGACAATCGTTGTGCGGTCTTTGATCAATCCTGACAAACTTTTTTGTATCAAAGCTTCGCTTTCGGTATCTAAACTAGAGGTAGCCTCATCCAAAATAATGATTTTTGGGTTTGCCAAGATAGCACGTGCAATCGCCAATCGTTGGCGTTGACCTCCTGAGAGTTTCACACCTCGCTCGCCAATCAGCGTGTCTAAACCATCTTCAAAACGGTCTGTAAATTCATTTACATAGGCAGCTGTTACTGCATTTTGCAATTCGGTCTCACTCGCATTCGGTTTGGGAAACAAGATATTTTCTCTGATAGTGCCTTCAAACAAAAATTCGTCTTGCAGCACCACCCCCAAATATTGGCGATAGCAAGGCAACACTACTTTCGATAAATCGTGTCCATCAATAAAAACGGTGCCTGCACTTGGGGATAAAAAAGTAGCGGACAAACCTGCAATCGTAGATTTTCCAGAGCCAGAGCTGCCTACCAAGGCAACTACAGTGCCTGCTGGAGCTGTGAAACTAATATCGTGCAACACTTCTTTGCCAGCCTCATAGGCAAAAGAAACATTGTGAAAGCTGAGGTCGCCTTTCAGTGCATCTAGCTGTATGTTGCGCTCGTGGTCATCTGCTTCTGAGGATAAGTTCATCAATTCTTCTGTGCGGTCTAAACCCGCCAACGCTTCCGTTAATTGACTGCCAATATTGCTCATTTGCACAATAGGTGCAATCATAAAACCCAATACAAGGGTAAAGAATAAAAAATCGCCTGTGGTCATCGTCCCTTGAATCATATAATAACCACCCATACCCATAATGCCTGTGGTGGCAACGCCTATTAAAAAGGTAGCTGCACTCGTCATAAACGCAGTGGCTGTCAAACTCTTTTTCACGTTTTGATAGAGTTTGTCCACGCCTTTTTCAAAAACTACTTGTTCTTGTGCTTCTGCATTGAAGGCTTTGATAACGCGCACACCTGCCAAGGTTTCGGTCAGTCTGCCTGTAACTTCGGCATTGATTTTTCCACGTGTTCTAAAAATAGGACGAATGTATTTGAACGCTTTCAAAGCAATATAACCAAAAATGGATAAGGGTACAAAGACAAAAAGCGTCATCCAAGGATTCAGTTTGATCAAAATCACCAACGATACAATGGCCGTGAAACTACCACCCACCAATTGCACCAAACCTGTACCAATCAGGTTTCGAACGCCCTCTACATCTGTCATAATGCGCGATACCAAAGCGCCTGATTTGGTATTGTCGAAAAAACGAATGGGCAGTGACAGCACCTTTTTTTGCACTTGTGCACGCAATTCACTGATCAAATATTGGGCTTGCACACTCAAAATTCGCGTCAATAAAAACGACGAAACTGCTTGTACCAAAATAGCGCCCAACACAATGCCAATGAGGGTGTACAATTGCGTCATGTCTTTATTCGGAATTACGTCATCGAGCAATACCTTGCTTTGCCAAGGCAATATCAGCCCCGACAAACTTTTAATCACAATCAACCCCAACCCAATAAACACCAAATTGCGACGTGGCCAAATGATGGTGGTAAAGGCTTTCGCCATGGTTACTTTCGGAGTTTTGGAAACTGTTTTTTTGGAATCGGCTGAAAATTGTTGCATGTGTAGTTTTGGTATAGAAATGAATTGCAAAAATAACCATTCTAGTGGTTTTTTGTGTAAAAATAGGCTGCATAAAAAAACCACTTACTACAAGTGGTTTTCATTTTGGAAATACCATACATAAAGTGAGTTCGATATCACTTTTGTTGCATTGTGCTGATATGTAATTTCTTTAGTCCCGAAATTTCTGGACTCTGAGAAACGCTGTGCCTACTTTGTGAAACTCTGTGTAACAGCTATATGAAGCTTAGGTTACATACTATTTGCGATTCGCTTTCTTTGCAGTTTTAACAGCTTTCTTTTCTTTGGGCGTTAAAACAGCTTCTTTTTTTACGTTCTTTTTTGCGTCTTGTGATTTTGCCATGGTGATACTATTTAATTAATTGGTATTTATTTTTAAACGATTTGAACCACATCCTAAAAATAGAGTGATGTGAATCTTAGAATTTAGGAAATCTCTAGGTATTTCCACTTATTTATATTTTTTTAAATTAAAAATCAATTTGGCGGATTGAGTACATAAATTTTAATAGAAGCTATTTGCCAAAAGAGCTACTAAACAGGATATAGAGAGCTATATTTAGTTATATAATCCGCTAATCTTGAAAACTGATTTTTTGATCCTTTAAATTTTACAGTTTCCTGAAAGCTATCAAGACCATAGTTGTCTAAAAATAATCCAATAGAAGAATTTAAAAAAGAGGAAGACATTGACATATCCGAGTCAACATATAAAACCAAAGTATCTTTGTTCAAAAAAGCATTTTGTAAGTAATTATATAAAATCATTCCTTGCTCATTTGAGCTTGAGTTTTTTACAATATCTTTTAATATTAGTGTTTTCATAGGAATATATTTTATGCGTAAGTATTCAAATACCATTCAAAAGTACACATAAATTTACAAAAAAAATTAAAAATCAAAAATTTGCTCCGTTTCATCCTTCTCATCAAAGGGGCTTAAATCAACTTCAACCTTAATTAAAGTTCCTGAAAAATTAAAATTAGAATTTCCTGCATGATACACATCACCAGCCTTTTTCTCTAGGATTCCATTATTAGAAATAATTAATAGTCTTCCATTTAAACTTTCAGTAAATCCAAGAATATTGTTCAATCCAAAGCCACGATTTCTTGGTTTAGAATTAACAGAAAATCCCTTTTCAAGAGATTTAAGAATCGCTTTCCAATCTTCAAAATCGGGCTCATTAACGATATTAGATTCATTTATTGATCCTGGTATTCCTATTCCAAAGTCACAAACTGAGAATGACAATTTATTATTTTTTGGATAATATTGAGTAATAATATACCCCGTTACTGGAGACTATGCATGATCAAAAATATTATTAAATACTTCATCTAGGTTAGATGCTAATGGAATTAAATCTTTATTTTGTGCAAACTTTTCAAAATATTGGCACGCATACATTAAATAGGAATAGATTATATTTTCTGATATTTTCCACAAACAAAGCGTAGAATGATTGAAAGACAGTGTAAATTTATTTCTATCAAAACCCTTTTTCCAATATTCCTTAAACTTTATATGATATAAATGATTGTTCAATCCATCTTTTCCTTTAATAAATTTAATATCGCTACCTATTATGTAAAAGCTTTCAATTAAACAAGCTAAAAGAACAAAATCGTCAGTATCCATAAATTTGACAGTATTGAAATCGACAATCAATTTTCTTACTCTATCAGTATGCAGTAAGCTTTCTCTAATAAAATGAAACCAATCTTCTGCTTTTTGTGAAGAAGGAACTTTTAAAATGTAATCTTCCATCTATGAATGTTTACATAATCTTCTACATGTTAGCCCTAATTTTCAAATAAAAATTTTATCATTAGACTTTCAACACAATCCGAAAACGTGCTTTTCCAGCTTCTAAATGTTCAATCGCTGCATTCACGTCTGTCAGGTTAAATTCTTCGACAATAGGATAAATATCATGACGTACACAAAATTCCAACATTTTTTTAGTCAAGCCAATACTTCCTGTAGGACTTCCCCCAACTGATTTTTCACCCATTATCAAACTAAATGCAGGGATTGCCATAGGCTCTAAAACAGCACCAACTGTATGCAACTTTCCTTGAGGTGCCAAGGTAGCCAAATACGAATTCCAATCGAGGGTTACATTGGTGGTATTCAAAATAAAATCCAACGTACCTGCAATGCCTTGCAAGGCTTCAGGGTTGGAAGAATCCACCACATGATGGGCGCCCATTTTTAAAACCGCTGCAGTTTTATTAGGATTTGAGCTAAAGGCAGTCACCTCACAACCCCATGCTTTTAAGAATTTAATCGCCATATGTCCCAATCCGCCAACACCAATCACACCTACTTTGTCTGTGGGTTGCACACCTGACAATACAATAGGGCTAAACACAGTGATGCCGCCACAAAACAACGGACCTGCTTTTGCCATGTCCAAGTCTTTTGGCAACGCAATGACCCACGACCAATGTCCTCGAACATAATCCGCAAATCCCCCATGACGTCCTACAATAGTCGCTTCCGAACTTCCGCACAAATGCTGTTTGCCGTCCAAACATTGGTTGCAATGCATACACGCGGCCGAATTCCAACCCATACCCACTTTGTCACCCACGTTCAATCCTTTCACATCTTTGCCAATAGCAGCCACTTCACCCACAATTTCATGACCAGGGACTAATGGAAATTGACTCATTCCCCAATCATTATTCAGCATACTAAGGTCTGAATGACACATCCCACAATAAGACACTTTGAGGTCTATTTCTTCGTTTCCAATTTCGGGCAATTCATACTGAAATGGTGATAATTTTGATCCTGCTTCTTTAGCAGCATAGGCGTTTACAGTTCTCATAATTGAATTTTATTTAATTATTTTTTAAAGGTACTAAAAAATTTATATCAATTTAAAAATATTTCTCTAACCAACTAAAGTATTGAAAAGGTTCTAAGTTTTAGTCTAGGGTATCAGTCACTGCCTTGAACATTGAAGCTTGAAAATGGATTTTGAGCACTCTTACATCTCGAAACAACTCCTCCGAAAAGTTGGAATACTCGAAGTAGCATCCTTAGTTTTAATTTGAATTTTGTCAACCAATTTCATAAACTATCAGAATCTGATTTTTTTCTTTGGAGAAGGGTTAGGGGATAGGTAAAAAAAGGTTTAACCAGTTAAAAATTAACCAATTAAACCTTTTGATATTTTTTAGTCTTTGGTTTATAGTCCTTTTGACAATGTTGAGCACAAATATAGTAGATTTTTGGTTTTTAGTTTTTCATCTTTGTGTTCGCCAAAAAGTCTAAAGCCCGCAACTATTTCATCATAATTTTTGTAGTACCAAAGTTTAGTTCCGAACTTACTATTTTCATAAATACAATTCCCGGAGCAATATTAAAGTTGAAGTCAAATTCATTATGACCTTTATTGATTACAATAGCAGAATTGTACAAAACTTTTCCAGTAATACTGAATATTACAATTCTTGCTTTCGTGAAGAGGCTACTATACAATGCAGTTTTTATATAACCATTTGAAGGATTTGGATAAGTTAAAAAAGTATTCTCTGAAACCGTTAATCCAGAAATTCCATAGGAGGTATCACTAGACGAAACTTTTGATGAAGTTTTTGATTGTAAACCACCAACAGTAACAGTAACAATCCCTTGGTCGGCAAAACCTTTGCTATCAGTAATGGTGTAGTCGAAAGTATCAATTCCTGAGAAACCGTTTTTTGGAGTGTAATTCACTTTGCCATTTACTACAGAAATGTCTCCACCCATGTTACTTGCATGGAATATTTTTCCATTCGTTAGCGTTAATGGATGTGAAGCATTTGGGCCATTCACACCAAAACTATCATTGGCAAGAACATCAATTGGCGTAATTGTACTGCCAGTTGCAACAGTTAGAGCATCATCTACAGCATTTAAAGGACCTGCTACAATCACTTTTTCAATCACGTTTATGGAAACAGTTGCTGTTGATTGCACACCATTCGCACCTGCAATGGTATAGGTAAATAAGAGGGTTTTTAAGAGGTTTGGTTTTAATCAAATCAATGATTAATTTACAAATATATAAAAATAATGTTTTAAACATTTTTTTTGTTAAATTTTTTAAAATTGGTATGAAAAGGGATCATAAAATAGGAAATCCTTAAAAGTAAACGTAAAGAAAAGAATTGAGTAATAGTTTTTAGACCGAGGTCTTAGTTTTCGGTTATCCAATTAAACGCGATAAGTATAATACCAACCCGAACGGAACTACTTTTTTAGGAAAATTCCAAAGTTTTTGAGAAGATAGGAATTACAATCCTTGCACAGTAATCGTTTCAGAACGAAACTTATTTTTTCCAAAATCGAGTGTACGAATAGGAAATGGAATATTAATATTGTATTTGTTATAAGCCGATTTAATAGCCATAATTCCATTACTTTGTGCGTCCAATATGTCTTTTCTATTGATAGCGGGAGTCCAAAAACGAATCATATAGTTTATTGAGCTATCGCCAAAAGCAGTGTAAAAAAAGTCAATTTTTTCACCTAATTCAACATCTTGTTTAAACAGCGCTTCAATGGCTTCGATGGTTACTTTTTTTACAATTTCAAGATCACTTTCGTAGCTTACACCACAAGTAATAATGATATTTGACCGAGGTTTGATGCTAAAATTCTTGAAAGGAGTGTCAATAATTTTCGAGTTCGGAATTACCACGGCATTGTTATCTGCTTCAAGAATGGTTACACTTCTTAGGTTGATGTCCGTCACTTTTCCTTCATAACCGTTTGAAGCTATCCAATCGTTTATTTGAATATTGGGCAAAAACGACAATATGAATCCTGAAAAAGTGTTGTGAAGCGTGCCTTGCAATGCCAAACCAATGGCAAGGCCTACAACTCCTGCTCCTGCAAGCACAGAAGTAAGCACTTTGTCTAAATCTAAAATTGCCAAAGCACTAAAAAAACCAATCATTACTGTAATGATAAAAGTAGTTCTCGAAATAATCGATTTAATAGATTCTTGTCCTACTTTTTGTAACAAAACTTTTTTGATAAAATATCTTAAATATTTGCCCAAATACCAAAAAATTACAAAAACTAAAATTGCCAATAAGAAATTTGGTGCTTTCAAAATAATTTCTTCTCCCCAACCATAAAGTTTTTCGATTACTTTTTCAAAAGATTTGTTTAGATCGAAATTTTTAAATACAAATGAGTTCATTTTAGTACTTTAATTTTTATAACAAATTACCCTTTCAAAGATACAATATTTTGATTGTTTTTAAAATGAATACCATAATTCTTGAAAGTGTTTTGACTTTGAAACGTTTTATGGTTTTAAAATTTAGAAATAATAAAGCATGCTATTACATACTTCTAACTCGTATTTTCAAAGTTTTATTGAATTTGTGTTTTTGACAAATGATGCTATCCTAAAAAATATATTAATTTTATTTTGATAGATTTTAGTTGCTCTTACTGATATACGTTAATTTTTGGCTTAGAACTGATGTTAGTAATTCCGAGTCCATTCGGACGTAGTCGAATCCGCTGTAATTGCGGTAATACATTGCGCTTGTTACACAACCAAAACCATACAAAAAAAGATGAAAAAATCTACAGATTTTATACTTTTATAAAAGCAATGAAAAAAATAAAGCATCTCAAAAAAGCTCTATAATATTTATTTACAATACTTTATGCCTGAGAAGAATTATTATCGATTATTTGGCAAAGCCATTAACTTTCGTTTTTTATAAAAAACAACAAAGCTTTAGTATAGAGAAGAAGCACAAGAGAGTGTTGGTCCTGTCGTTATTTTAAAAATTGTTTAGGCCGCTATCTCAATAATATTGATTCGGGATGAAAACTGATCGAATATTGTTCGAACTGTTTGGATGTTCGGTTGTTTGTTCGATATGTTATTGATGACTAATTGTTTGCCATGGCTCAGCACAATCAGTTGAACACGACAATTGTATGGCGAGGAATTTTTTTACAACTCTTCAAACAAGAAGTTTGATTTATTGCCAAAAATCGAAAGGTATTGCCCAAGTTGTATCGATTGCACAAGGAGAGCTTTCGACATCTTTAAAAGCCGTTATTATAAAGACGTAAAGCCTCTTTTGAAGCCTCTCCTTTTTTAGAAACACCAACGTCATTCAAAAAAGAAACCTCGCTTAGAAAGCACTAAACAAGGTTATTTTTTTTGATGATGATGAAAATTTAGTTTTTTAATGAAATTGTGCAACAGTTACCGCTATCGGGCATTTGTACTTTATTCCGATTTATGAACTTCAAGTTCGATTTCAATCATAAATTTTTGAGGTGCTAATTCCTTTGCCCCAAGCCAAGAAAGGGTTGGAAAATGGTTTTTATAAATTTCAGCTCGATAGTTAGATTTGTTAAGCATAAGAGCCATATTCGTTGTGAAAATATTTTCTACAACCACATCATCAAACGTACAATCGTAGTGTTTTAATATTTTCTCTAATTCAGCGTAGCAGTTTTTCATCTGTTGTTCCAAGTCGTCAATTGCAGTTGGATTTCCTTCATCATCCATGCTTACTGCTCCAGAGATTTTAATGTCGTTTCCAATTTTCACTTCGTGAGAATATACATAAGCTTTTTCCACTTCTGGTCTAAGCAAAAAGTATTCAGTCTTTTCAGATTCAAGAATGGCTTCTTTTTCTACTTCAATCTGTGGTTTTTTTTCCTTTTGTTCACAACTCTGAATGGTAAAGGCTAATGCAAAAAGCATTAAACTTAAAGTTAATTGACCTGCGAGTTTTAGTGATTTTTTCTAGGGTTTTTGTTTTCTGTATTTTAACTAATGTTTCACTGTTGGATTGTTTATCAAGAAAATGCAAAATTGAACTCTTTTTAAAGTGATAAAAAAAACAGATTTAAAAGTTGCTTTGATAAAAAACCTATATAACTCCGTTTTTAGCACCAATCATTACTGGTTGTATTCCTATTATTTGATTGCCTTGTCTGCTACAATTCTGTTTTCTCTGTTTGCAACTTGCCATGCAGTATGAAACACCAATTTTGCTCTATTCTCCAACAATTCGTAATTAATTTTGTCAGGTGTGTCAGTTGGTTTGTGATAATCAACATGCGTTCCGTTAAAATAAAAAATAATTGGCACATTGAATTTCGCAAAATTATAATGGTCTGAACGATAGTAAAAACGATTTGGATCGTTTTCGTCATTGTATTTATAATCTAAGTTGATATTGGTGTATTTTTTGTTGATTTCTTCGGACAACTTATGCAATTCAGTGCTTAACTTATCTGAACCAATTAAATACACATAATTTGGGTCTGATTTGTGACGTTCATCCGTTCTTCCAATCATGTCAATGTTTAAATCGCACACAGTATTAGCAATCGGAAAAATTGGGTTTTCGGTGTAATATTGAGAACCTAGTAATCCTTTTTCTTCGCCTGTAACATGTAAAAATAAGATAGAACGTTTCGGACCTTTTCCTGCTTTTGTAGCCATTTGAAATGCTTGCGCTATTTCTAAAATTGCCACAGTTCCTGAGCCATCATCATCAGCACCGTTATAAATTTTTCCATTTTTGATACCTTCATGATCAAGATGTGCAGAGATTACTACAATTTCGTTTGGTTTTTCTGTTCCTTTGATAAAAGCCACTACATTTTCAGAATCTTTCAAAGGCTCCTGTCTTTTACGTTTGTTCAAAAATTCTGCAGGAACTTCTTGAAAATAATCGTCACCACCAATTGCAGAGGCAATTCCTTGACTTATGTAAAAGTCCTTCAAATAAGCAATCGCTTTTTTTTGTCCTGGTTCACCAGTATTTCTTCCTTCAAATTCATCTGAGGCATACGTAAATAAATGCGTTCCCAACTCTTTGGCAGTAATGGTTGCTGCATATTTTGCTGCATGGTCTTCTGTATTGGCAACTTCAGCAACATTTTTGTTAGTTCCACAGGCGCTAAAAACAATTGCACTCGCTATAAAAAATATTTTTTTCATAAAATAATGTCTATTTAATTGAAATTTAAGTTTGATTTTTCAAAAGTAATGAAAAATAGTCAATTATACTTTGTTAATTGGAAATTACAAATTCTGAAATATAATCTGTTAATTCCGAAAGATAACAACAATAACAGATTCACTTTACTCTTTAAAAATAAAAATCAATAATCTAAAAAAAATTATTCAGTGATACTTATCACGGCAGCTTTGAACAATTTGGCTTTGGTTTTAAAAAATAGATTTTGAATGTCAATCGCTTTTAGTTGAGATTCTATCAGTTTCGATTCACGAGAATTTACAATGAACAAAGAGCTTTCTCCCATAAAAAATTTTCGTTCTTCAGCAGATAAAAGCTTGTTATAATCGCTCACAATGTTATCGATAAAGCCTGTTTGTTGCACAAAAGAGGTCAATTCTTGTTGCACAGCACTCACTTCGTTTTTGATAGAGACTTTGGTGACTTCATTTTCGAACTGTGTTTCTTGCAATTTGATTCTTGCCAATTTTAAATCCCCGCGTTCTTTTCTGAGAAACAATGGCATTGAGAAGTTAATTCCTGCTTTAAAATTATCAACAATCAATGAATTTGCAGAACGTGGCGTTTGTGTCAAAAAGTTGTATTGAACATCTAATTTTGGTAGCAAATTGTTCATTTTTAAATTTTTATCCACATTTAAACTTTCAATTTTGAATTCCAAAGATTTGATTTTTGGATGATTATTGATGTCAAATTCATCATCATTAAACAATGCAATATTCAAAGTAGTATCAATGGTGTTCAACAAATTTACATCAGGAATGATGTTTTCTTGCAATTCAATTGGGGTGTTGTTTGCCAACCACAAAAAATTTGACAATTCTAGTGACGCTTTTATAAATTTAATTCGGGCTTTTTCGAGATTTAATTTTCGGTCGTTCAAGGTAATTCCAGCTTCAAGCGTGTCAATTGCTGGTTTATCACCCTTAAAAAATAACTTTTTTGTGCCATCAAAACGTATTTGGGCATTTTCTAAAAAATCCTCATAAGTAGTTTTTTCATTGTAGGTTTTCAACCAATCAAAATAAGACAAAGAAGCTTTGTACAAAATTTCGTTCACCAAGATTTGCTGGTCTTCTTTTGCTTGGTTTATAAACAATTTTGCTTGCTTCAACGATGCCATTCGTTCGTTGATTACAAAATTTCGCAACAATGATCCCGAAATTCCAGCAGCGTACAAACCATCTGTTGGCACAGTTGCTTCAGGATTAAGATAACTGCCTTCATTATTTTCAAAATTAGCTTTTAGTTCAATGCCATACCAAGTTGGTATTTTGAAGGCACCATTCAATTTGTTATAATATTCGCTGTCTTTAAAAACTTTTTTATCAAAATCGACTTCAATTTTTGGGTCAAAAGCACCTCTCGCTTTCAATAATTTTGCTTCACTATTGTTGATTACCAAATTTGCTTGTTTCACAATTGGATGATAGGCTTTTACCGTTCCCAAATATTCGCCCAAAGTCATCACAGAAGAAAGGTTTTCCTGCGCAGAAAGTTTGATAAAAATCATCAAAAATGATAATAAAAAGTACTTTTTCATGTCTTTTCTTGAATTTGGCAAGCGCTTATTTTTTCTTTTTTGAAATTTCTTTTGATTTATTTTCAGGCTGATAATAATTGGGAGGAAAGCTGTTTAGCTGTCTCCAAAGTTCATACCAAATTGGCACATCCTCAAGCAAAGCAATGGTTCTTGCACCTGAACCAACACGAACTTCTGGCCAAGAATGATCGTTTTTGTCTGGTGCTAATAATACCCTATATTTAGAATTGTCACTTATAAAACGCTCAATAGCAATGACTTTTGCACCATAAGTTCCGTAAGAAACATTGGGCCATCCACTAAAAACAATTGCTGGCCAACCATCAAATTGTACTCGCACTTTTTCGCCAACATGTAGCAAAGGCAAATCAATAGGTCTTACGAAGGTTTCTACAGCCAAATCATAATTTGAGGGCATAATACCAACTAAATCTTCACCTTCTTTGAAAGTTCCTCCAATTCCACCTTTGATGGCTTTGTTAATAAACCCGTTTTGAGGAGCTGTGATGTATAAAAGACTATTTCTCACTTTATAATTGCTGTTGCTATTTTCTAATTTTGAAACTTGTGCAATTGCATCAAAACTACTTGATTGCGCCGTGAATCTGTCAGATTCAGCTTTTGAAATTTTATCAGCATAACTGGCGTTTATGGTAGAAAGCTCAACTTTCGAATTGATTACTTCGTTTTTCGTTGCCAATAATTTGTTTTCTTGAGAAATTAGTTTTGCTTGAGTTTCTTGCAATTTTAATCGTTTTTCTTCAACATCTTTTACAGCCATTAAACCCTCTTTTTCTAGAGATTCAATTCGGTTGTATTGTCTTTGCGCAATGGCAATATTAGTTTTTGCTGCTTCATAATCAATACTGTCGCTTTTTACTTTTAGTTTTGCTTGCAATAGTTTGTTTCGAGCTTGTTCTAATTTTAATTTTCGTTCTTCTTTTAATGCTTCAATTTGTCTGTTTAATGCCAATACTTTAAAATCATACGCATCAACAGAAGATGATTTTGCATTGATTTGCTGATTGGTTCTTTCTATTAATTGGTCGTCAAAATACTCGCTTTTTATCTCTGAAATTCTAAGAATAGTATCGCCTTTCTTCACAATATCTCCCTCTCTTACGTACCATTGTTCAATTCTGCCAGGAATTTGAGATTGAATGGTTTGTGGTCTTTGCTCTGGAGTTAAGGTAGTTACCAATCCATTTCCTGAAATATTTTGTGTCCATGGTAAAAAAAGTGCAATCAAAACCAGTATTGCAGCAACCAACAAAAACTTGTTCATGACTTTATAATATTGTTTTGAAAAAACTATTTTTCCTGATTTAAATTCCTTTAAATCTATTGTTTTGTATAATTGATTGTTAGAAATATTTAACATCTCTTTTTTATTTTATAGATTTTATTGCTCCTTTTTCGAGGGTGATTATTTGATTGCATTTATTTTTCCAACTTTTTTTGCTACTCACTACGATCAAAGACCAGGATTTGTTCACATCTGTCAAATAATTGATAATTTCTATGGTTTCTTCAAGATTAAATTGATCTAAAGGATCTTCTAAGATCATTAATTTTGGCGTTTTGATGATTCCTCTTGCTAAAATTATTTTTTTTGCAACGGTAAATGAAATTTGTCGCCCTTCAGGATGAATTACGGTATCTAAACCATGAGGTTGTTCTTTTAAAAATTGTCCCAAACCTACAACTTGCAACACCTCAAATATTTTTTCATCTTTGTGATGGTCGTTGCTAAAAATTAAATTTTCTCTGATGGTTCCTTCAAAAGGAGTTTCTTCGGACAAAGACATGCCCAATTGTGAACGATAATGATTTAAAAATAAGCTATTTAATGATAAGTTATTCACATAAATATTACCCTCTGTTGGTTCAATAACTCCTGAAATCAATCTTAATAAACTCGATTTTCCAGAACCACTTTCACCAGTAATTAAAATTCTGCTTCTTGTCGGAATTTTTAGTGATACATTTTTGATAATATATTTTTCTCTATTTTTTACTTTGTAGGAAACATTGTCTAATTCAATGATTATTTCATCTTTAAAAAGTGGTTTTTCTCCTGATTGCTCTTCCATTTTTTTGTCAACCACTTGTCCTATCTTTTCAATAGAGGTCAAAACGTCATAAAAAGATTCCAATCCACTAATTAGTTTTTCAACAGAAGCAATTACCAATAAAATGATAATTTCAGCAGCGACAAATTGCCCAATATTCATCTGTTGGTTCAAAACCAATGCGCCTCCAATTAACAACAGACTAGCAGTAACAACTACTTTAAAACCAATCATTTGCATAAACTGTAGCATTAAAATTTTAAAATGATTTTCCCTTGCTTGGAGGTATTTATACACCAATTCATCATTTTTTGTTATGGCTAAATTTGTTGTTCCTGAGAGTTTAAAACTTACCACAGTTCTGGCAACTTCTTGGATCCAGTGTGCAACTTTATATTTGTTTTTTGATTCAATTAAACTCGTTTCTAACCCTTTGTGAGCGGTAAATTTGAAAACAATAAATATCAAAAGCAATAATAAAATTCCAAAAATGATAAAAAATGGGTGATAAAAAGACAATAAAATAAGCGCAAATACGATTTGTAAAAGTGCCGTTGGTACATCAATCAAAATTTTTGAAAGGCTTTTTTGTATCGTTAAAGTATCAAAAAAACGGTTTGCCAATTCTGGTGGATAATAATTTCGTAGTTCTATCATTTTTATTTTTGGAAAACGATAACTCAATTCGAAGGAAGCTCTTAAAAAAATTCGTTGCTGAATGGTTTCAATAATTCGCAGTTGCATCAATTGTAATGCGCCCGAAAATGTAACCCCAATCGTCACAATAATCACTAAAATCACCCAAGAAGTAGAAACTTGTGCACCTTGAATTAAGTTGATAATCGCCTGAATTCCAAGAGGTAAAGACAAGGCAACAACACCACCAAAAACGGCGTAATAAAAAATTTGAAATATTTCTTTTCTCTCAAGCTTTAAGAGTCCAATGAAGCGTTCCCAAGGACTTAATTGATTTTCTTTCATGATTTTAGCTGATTGTTTTTATAATCATTTCTGTAAAAAAAATTGTAGATGTTTTGTTTTCTCCAAGATTTGTGATGGAAGGAAAATATTCTTTTAAAAAATGTTGGTGCAAACTGCCTTCAACTATTGTACTTGCCAAACTAATGGCATAGACATAAGAAGGTTCAATATCTAAAATCATTTTTTCAATTCTAAAAATTAATCTCTTATACACCTCAAAATAACCTTTTTTGTTTTCATCTTTAACTTCTTTGGTAAGGTATGATTTTGAACTTTCATTCACAATAATTTTGTGTAATAAAGTTTCGTTGATGTGCGAAAAATTGGTATCTTTTTCAACGGGTTTTGTAATCACAGAAATTGCTTTTTCTAATTTTTCTTGTTTGTCTGAAATACTGAAGGTCTCAATGACTAGTTGATATTCCAACCAAGCCCAATACCATGAAGTTAAATACAACAAAAATTTATGCTTACTTTCAAAATATCTGTAAATTGAACTTTCATTTGAACCAATTTTTAGCCCAAGTTTTTTGAAAGTAAAACTTTCAAAACCAATTTCATTGATTAGTAAAATTCCGTTTTCAATGATTTTTTTGCCTAGTTCGGAAGTCTCTGGATCTTTGATATAAATTTTTTCAGGCACAGAGATTTTAAGTCCTGATAATAAATTTTTCATAATTTGTTGATTTGTTTGCAAATATAATAGCATTACTTTCAAATAACACCCTCATTCAAGAATTTATATTTTTTTTAACAGCGTTTAAATGTTCTTGAATTTCAAATTTTATGATTATATTTGCAAAATAAAAATACTTCACATCCAACTTAGAATAACTTTAGTGTTTCTCTCAATTATCGTTAAGTATTTTATCTTAACAACATATTAATTAGATTATTTTAAAATTTAGATGGCTAAATCGCAACAAACCTTTAGTAAGAGTGAAAAAGAGAAAAAACGCTTAAAAAAGCGTCAAGACAAGCAAAAAAAAATGGATGCTAGAAAAGCAGACAAAGAAGAAAATGGCACAGGAGGCATTCAATTTGCTTATGTTGATCACAATGGAAATCTAACAGATACACCACCAGATCCAACTATGAAAGTAATCTATGAATTGGAGGATATTCAAATTTCTGTCACAAAAAAAGAAGATTTACCTCAAGAAGATCCTGTAAGAAATGGAAAAGTATCATTTTTTGATACTTCTAAAGGTTTTGGTTTTATTATTGACGCAGCAAATAATGAAAAATACTTTACACACGTGAGTGGTTTGATTGATCAAATTGCTGAAAACGACAAAGTTTCTTATGAATTAGAAAAAGGAATGCGTGGAATGAATGCTGTGAAAGTAAAGAAAATATAGTTTTATTGAATTGATTTTAAATAATTTAATTCCTAAAAAACAATACATTTATAAGGTTGTTTTTTAGGAATTATAGTATAATAAACTTTCGATAATCAATTCTTGACTCACTTTACAATCAATTTTATAGTCTTCTAAATCATACAATAAGACAAAGTTTACATTGCCATTTACATTTTTCTTATCATGTTTTAGTAAATCTACAATTGTTGGAAAATCAGTTTTTTGCAAGATAATTTTTGGAAAAATAGACAAGATTGTTTCTCTAACTTCGGCTAATTTTTGTAACGAAAAATTTAATAATTTAGAAGAAATATAGCTTTCGCAAATCATTCCAATAGCGATTGCCTCACCATGTGTAAGGTTTTCTTTTTCATCAGATTCTAAATACAATGATTCTATTGCATGACCCAAAGTGTGACCAAAATTTAAGATTTTTCGCAAGTTTTTTTCTTTGGGATCTTGCAAAACAACTTCATTTTTAATTTCAATAGATCTATGTATTAAACTATTGGTATTTTGTTCTTTAAATACTTTTATTTGATTGAATAGTTTAGCATCATAAATTAATCCATGTTTGATAATTTCAGCCATTCCTGAAGTAAGTTCACGCGTAGCCAAAGTTTCTAAATAACCCTCATCAATTATCACCATTTGTGGATTTGCAAACACCCCAATTTGATTTTTTAAAACACCCAAATCAACGCCTGTTTTTCCTCCAACAGAAGCATCAACCATTGATAATAAAGTTGTAGGAATGTTTATAAAATCGATGCCTCTTTTAAAACAAGAAGCTACAAATCCGCCTAAATCAGTAATTACCCCGCCACCCAAAGTGATTAGTAAACTTTTTCGATCACCACCAAAATCAGTAATTTTATTCCAAACAGTAACGCAAGTTTCAAGATTTTTATGAATTTCACCTGATTTAATTTCAATGATTTTTATTGATAATAAAGTATTTAAATGTTTTAAAAATCTTGGATAGCAGAGTTGTTTTGTGTTTTCATCCACCAAAATAAAAAGCGTAGAATACTTTTTTTGAGTCAATAATTTTTCTAAGTTTTGATATCCTTTTTGTTGAAAATGAATCGGATACGTTGCTGCTTGAATTGTTTGCATAAATCTTTGCTTTGAATATACAAATTAACTAGAAATTATTTAATTATTTGCCGTCTTCAACTATCTTTGTTACAAATTATTTATTTCAATTCATGAAACTTTTTGACAATACTGAGGTTGCTTTTTCTTTAAAATCTGATTCCCAACTTGAACGTGCTTATTTTTTATTCAAAATGATACAAAATGAACCAATGGTAAAAATTGGTTCCGCAGTTACAAATTTTGCCTTAAAAGCGCATTTGCCAATAGAAGGTTTGATAAGATCAACAGTTTTTGACCATTTTTGCGGTGGAGTTACTGAGGAAGATTGTTTGCCTGTAATTGAAAAAATGTACAACGAAGGCAATGTTTACAGCGTTTTAGATTACTCTGTTGAAGGAAAAGAAGAAGAAGCGAGTTTTGATGAGGCACTGAATAAAATTTTGAAAATTCTTGATTTTTGTCAAGAAAAAGCATCGCTTCCTTATGCAGTTTTTAAACCAACAGGTTTTGGACGTTTTGCTTTGTATCAAAAAATAACCGAAAAAATACCGTTAACTGCTTCTGAACAAGAAGAATGGAGTAGAGTTGTAGCTCGTTTTCACAAAGCATGTAAAACAGCCCAAGAAAAAGACGTTCCAATGTTGATTGATGCCGAAGAAAGTTGGATGCAAAATGCTGCAGATGAACTCGTAGAACAGCTTATGGAAACCTACAATAAAAAGAAAGCAATTGTTTTCAACACCATTCAAATGTATAGACATGACAGATTGGACTATCTGAAAATCTTGCACGCAAAAGCTTCTGAAAAAGGGTATTACATTGGTATGAAGATAGTTAGAGGAGCTTATTTGGAAAAAGAACGCGAAAGAGCAGAAGAAAAAGGTTATCGTTCACCAATTTGTGACTCAAAACAAATGACTGATGAAAACTATGATAATGCCATTAAATTTATGATGGAAAATTCAAAATTGGCCTTATTTGCAGGAACTCACAATGAAAATAGCTCTTATTTATTGATGAAATTGGCTGAAATGCACCATATTAAAAATGATGACAAACGCATGTGGTTTGGACAATTGTATGGAATGAGCGATCACATTAGTTTTAACTTGGCAAAAAAAGGATATAATGTGGCTAAATATTTGCCTTTTGGACCTGTTCGTGATGTGATGCCCTATTTAATAAGAAGAGCAGAAGAAAATACTTCTGTTGCAGGACAAACAAGTAGAGAACTAAATCTTTTAAAAACCGAGCGTCAAAGACGTAAATTATAGTGCAAACCATTACCGAAATCAAATCTTTGCTTGTAAGAAATAAATTGAGATTGTATCAAGAACTTTCTCAAAGTAAAGAGGCAATGTATTTGATTAAAAAATCGACAAAAACAAAATTGAATCAAGAAGAAAGAGAAAAAATCAAAATATTATTAATCGATATTTGCAAATCAGTTCCTGCATTGGCGGTTTTTTTATTACCAGGAGGCACTTTACTACTGCCTATTCTCATCAAATTAATTCCAGACATTTTACCTTCTGCGTTTCAAGACGATCCAACCAAACAAAAAACTCCTCTATAATTCTCGTATAATTTAAATATATTTATCTCAAAAACAATAAGTTATATTTTGTTTTTCAAAAATTAATAATCAAAATATCATTTTAAATTAATCATTTATATTGTTGATATTTCCTCATAAAGAATTACTTTTGCACGAAATTTTAGAACGCACTTATGCAATCAATTAGAAACATCGCAATCATTGCCCACGTTGACCACGGAAAAACAACTTTAGTAGATAAAATTATTGACCAAGCAAAAATCTTAGACGACCGAAAAGAACGTACAGAATTGCTATTAGATAGTAACGATTTAGAGCGTGAAAGAGGAATTACTATTCTTTCAAAAAATGTTTCTGTAGTTTATAAAGGAGTAAAAATCAATGTAATTGACACACCTGGTCACGCTGATTTTGGAGGAGAAGTAGAGCGTGTTTTAAAAATGGCTGATGGTGTCCTTTTATTAGTAGATGCTTTTGAAGGACCAATGCCACAAACTCGTTTCGTACTTGGAAAAGCTATAGAATTAGGATTAACGCCAATTGTGGTTGTAAACAAAGTAGATAAAGAAAACTGTACACCAGATTTGGTTCACGAAAAAGTATTCGATTTGATGTTTGCTTTAGAAGCTTCTGAAGAACAATTAAATTTCACAACAATTTATGGTTCAGCTAAAAATGGTTGGATGAGTACCGATTGGCAGCAACCTAAAGACACCATTTTAGATTTGTTAGACGCTGTTATTGAGTCAATTCCTGAGGCTCCTTATAGAGTTGGAACTGTTCAAATGCAAATCACTTCTTTAGATTTTTCTGCTTTTACAGGAAGAATTGCAATTGGTCGAGTTTATAGAGGCGATTTAGAGGAAAATAAAGATTACATTTTATGCAAAGCTGATGGTACTTTCAAGAAAGTTCGTATCAAAGAATTGCATGTTTTTGAAGGAATGGGCAAAGCCAAAGTATCAAAAGTAAGAAGTGGCGATATTTGTGCCATCACAGGAATCGAAGGCTTTGATATTGGTGATACCATTGCTGATGCTGAAAACCCAGAGGCATTGCCAAGGATTGAAGTTGACCAACCAACCATGAGTATGTTGTTTACGATCAACAATTCGCCATTTTATGGAAAAGAAGGAAAGTTCGTTACCTCACGTCATTTGCGTGACCGTTTAAAAAAAGAAACTGAAAAAAACTTGGCTTTGCGTGTTGAAGATACAGATACTGAAGATAAATTTAATGTGTATGGACGTGGCGTTTTGCATTTATCAGTTTTGATAGAAACCATGCGTAGAGAAGGCTATGAATTGCAAGTTGGACGACCAAAAGTAATCATGAAAGAGATTGATGGTGTAAAATGTGAACCTTATGAAACTTTATCAATTGACGTTCCTGAAGAAGTTTCGTCAAGAGCTATCAATTTGGTTTCTTTGAGAAAAGGCGATTTATTGGTGATGGAACCTAAAGGCGATTTACAGCATTTAGAATTTACAATTCCGTCAAGAGGATTGATAGGTTTGAGAAATAAAATATTGACAGCCACAGCAGGAAAAGCCATTATAAATCACCGTTTTTCAGAATATGGTCCTTTCAAAGGAGAGTTTTCTGAAGATTTAAAAGGGGCAATCGTTTCTTCGGAAACAGGAAAAGCAACAGCTTATGCCATTGACAGATTGCAAGATAGAGGTAGTTTTTTTATAGACATCAACGAAGAGATTTATGTGGGCCAAGTAGTTGGCGAAAATAGTAAAGATTCTGATATGGCTGTGAATCTTATCAAAGGAAAGCAATTAACCAATATGCGTAAAACGGGTTCTGATGAAGCTATGAAAATAGCACCAAAAATAGCTTTTTCACTTGAAGAATGTATGGAATATATTAGAGATGATGAATATTTAGAGGTGACTCCTGCAAGTTTACGTATGCGTAAAATTAATTTTAAGGCGTAATTTTTTTACATCATAAAACCCAAAAAAAAGCCCAAAATATTATTTTGGGCTTTTTTTATTTGATGTATTTATTATTCGTCAGTTTTTAGATTGTCTTAGAGAATAGTACCAATAGTTATTGCGTATTAGAGCGCATTATCGGGTGCTTTTAAAAAACAAGAACTACTTTCCGATACAAAAGTTTGAAAAAATATGCCCTAAAATATCCTTATCCACATCATATTCTCCTGTAATGGTTCCTAAATGTCGCAAACATTCACGAATATCTATCGAAAATAAATCAGTTGAAATTTCTAAATCAATACCAATTTGAACAGAGACAATGGCTTGCAAAGCATTATTCAACGCTTCAAAATGACGAGAATTGGTAACAATGGTTTCATTATTACTCAAAGCACCAATATTTACGAGTGAAGTTAGTTCTGTTTTTAAAGCATCTATACCGATGTTATTTTTTGCAGACAATAGTATCAAATTATTTATTTCAGCCTGAATTTTTTCAATTTCAATCGAAGGTAATTTGTCAACTTTATTTGCTATGACCAATATTCTTTTGTTGAGAAATCTGTCTTTTATTTGGGTAATTTCAGCCATAAATTTTGGTTGATTTACCGCAAATTTTTCAGCATCTAACAAGAACATAATTAATTGTGCGTTTTCGGCTTTTTCAAAAGCTTTTTTGATACCAATGTTTTCAATAATATCATCTGTATCTCTTATTCCTGCGGTATCTATAAAACGAAAAGCAACCCCTTTAATGACGATTTCATCTTCAATAGCATCTCTTGTAGTCCCAGCAATTTCAGAAACAATGGCTTTTTCTTCGTTTAAAAGAGCATTCAATAACGTTGATTTTCCAACATTTGGTTCCCCAATTATTGCTACAGGAATTCCGTTTTTCATCGCATTTCCAAAAGAGAAAGAATCTATTAATCTTTTTAAAACTAGGGTAATTTTTGCAACCAATTCTTTGAATTTTGTGCGATCTGCAAATTCTACATCTTCTCCCGAAAAATCTAGCTCTAGTTCAATTAGTGCAGCAAAATCAAGCAATTGCATTCTTAATAATTGCAATTCATTGGCAATGCCACCACGCATTTGTTGCATTGCCATTTGATGACTTGCAGCAGAATTGGACGCAATCAAATCAGCCACTGCTTCAGCTTGCGATAAATCCATTTTTCCGTTTAAAAAAGCACGTAGAGTAAATTCGCCAGCTTCTGCCAATCGACAACCATTTCTTAAAAATAATTGAATGATTTCTTGTTGAATAAATTGCGAACCGTGGCAGGAAATTTCCACAACATTTTCGCCTGTATAAGAGTTTGGATTTTTAAAAACAGACACCAAAACTTTATCAATAATAGATTCATTTTCAACAATATGACCCAAATGGATACTGTGTGTTTTTTGTTTTTGAAGTGATTTGTTTTTAATTACTGACTCAAAAAATGCCTCTACCAATTCAATAGATTTTTCGCCAGAAATTCTTATTACAGCAATTGCGCCAACTCCTGAAGGGGTTGCCAAAGCTATGATGGTGTCGTTTTGAATCATATTACAAAAATACGCAAAGATTTTTCAGAATGTAAGGACAGTTTTTAATTAAAAATGGAATGTTTACTTTAAATATTTTTGATAACATCCTCATATTCATAAAAGAAAAGCTCAAAAATAGGCATGTTTTTCTCAAAAAATTCATAACATTCTCTCCAAGTATTCTTATTGTAAATGTTAAAATTTCCTTGATAAGAAAGGTAAATACGTTGAATTATTTTTCCGTTTTCTAACTCGTAAGCATCCTCAAAAATGATTTCAGGAAGTTCAGTTTCTAGTAGTGTTTTTAAAGAAAGCATTTGATCAAAATAAAGCAAGTTTTTAATTTCGTCAGGATTTTCTAAATCCAGACAAATCATGGCTTCTTTTTTATCGGCAATAAATTTTAAAGCCACACCTTTTATTTTGGTGTTGTAAAGAAGCCATTTTCTGGGAAAAGATTTTCCAAAACTCGTCCAAAATTCTCTGCGTAATAGAGCAGCTTCTTCTTTGCTAAACATTTTTATTAAATCAAAGTTTACGGTTCAAAGTTCAAATTACCCATGAATTTTAGCCAAAGTTCCTCGTTCTTTCATCATTTCAGCTTCAAATTGCAATAAAGCATTCCATTTTGCATCTACAATTTCTCGGTTTTGATATTCTCGCGCAAAATGTAAAAAAGTAGTGTAATGATTTGCTTCGGAAATCATCAAGTTTTTATAAAACTTCTTTAATTCTTCATCTTCCATATTTTCTGAAAAAATCTTAAAACGCTCACAACTTCTTGCCTCAATCAATGCCGCAATTAGTAAACGCTGAATTAAAGCATCAGTTCTATCTTTGGTTTTTGGAAAAAATTTTTGCAATTTTACTGCGTAATCGTTTTTTTGCTCTCTGCCTAAAACGAATCCTCTTTTTACAAGTAGCAAATGAACCATTTTAAAATGTTGCATTTCTTCGATGGCAATGTTGCTCATCTCTTTCACTAGTTCGGTTTCTTCGGAATAATTGATAATGATTGACACTGCATTTGAGGCTGCTTTTTGCTCTAAAAATGCGTGATCTGAGAGTATTTGTGATAAATGATCTTTGGCAATTTCTGCCCAAGAAGTACTAGTTTCAAATTGTAATCCTAACATTAAAAATGATTTTTTATTGATTGTTTGATGATTTTTTTAGTTTTTTTCGGCTTTAAAAACCCAAAATTTTTGTCCTGCAAAATTTATCAATGCACTAACGCATGTGGCTCCTAAAAATGCAATAAGATATTTGTTGGGTAAATCAATCAAATATTTATAATTGTGAAGCAAAAAAATTAAAACTGAATTCACGGTAACATTTACTAAAAGTGAAATTCCATAAATTAAAGCGAATTTTGCAACTCTTCTTTTTGAACGATCTTTTTTCTTCCAAGTCCAAAATTTATTTAAAAAATATGAAAATGTCATACCACACAAAAAAGACAAGGCTTTAGAAATTTCTTCATTCTTGATGATTAAAGAACTGTCTTTGGGAAGTACATTTAAAAAGGTGTAATAAAAAATCAAATCAACAAATACCGCAAATATTCCTATTAGCGTAAATTTCATCAATTGCTTTTTGGAAAGAGATAATTTTTTCATCAATTACATGATATAAGTTTGTAAAGTTTAAAATATTTTTTAACAAAATATTTTAATTATCGTGCAAAATTAACAGTTATCTTAAAATCTTTACGTTTTTATTTCTTTTTATTTAAAAAAAGAAACCTTTTAATTTTTAAGAACCATAAACATTATTATTTTTACACGTAAATTGTACCAAAAAATATGTTAGAGTTAGCAGGAATTATCATTCTAGGAATTATGTCTCAATGGGTTGCATGGAAATTTAAAGTTCCTGCGATTTTACCATTGATTTTAGTTGGTTTGTTGGTGGGGCCAATTGCAGCTACCTTTCTTTCAGAGGATGGTTCAAAATGGATAGAACCTGTTTGGAATGGTGAAAAAGGTTTATTTCCAGGAGATTATCTTTATAATTTTGTCTCATTAGCAATTAGTATTATTTTGTTTGAAGGAGGTTTAACACTCAAAAGAAATGAAATAACCAGTTTAGGACCTGTTATCAGTAAGTTGATTACATTGGGTTCAACGATTACTTTTTTTGGTGCAGGAATTGTAGCCCACGAATTGTTTGGTTTAAGTTGGGAACTTTCTTTCTTATTTTCAGCATTGATTATTGTTACAGGACCTACAGTTATTACACCCATTTTAAGAAATATACCTCTAAAAAAAGATATTTCCACGGTTTTAAAATGGGAAGGAATTCTGATTGATCCTATTGGAGCTTTGGTTGCAGTGTTGGTTTTTGAGTTTATTACAGTTGGTGGTGAAACAGGTTTTACAAGAACAGCTTTTATTGAATTTGGGAAAATTATACTTTTTGGAACATCTTTTGGGTTCACTTTTGCACATGCTTTGGCGTATGCGATTAACAAAAAATTAATTCCTCATTATTTATTGAATGTGGTGTCACTTTCTATAGTGCTTTTGGTTTATGTTGAAACAGAGGTCTTTGCACATGAATCTGGTTTGCTTGCAGTTGTAGTGATGGGAATGGTTCTTGGAAATAGCAAATTAAAAAATATCAAAGAATTGCTATATTTCAAAGAATCCTTGAGTGTTTTGTTGATTTCAATATTGTTTATTCTGTTGGCAGCAAATATGAATATTGATGAATTAATGTTATTATATAGCTGGAAAACAGCAATTTTATTTGCAATTGTAGTTTTTATAATTCGTCCTTTGGCCGTTTTTTCAAGTTCGATAAATTCAAAATTAAAATTCAGAGACAAACTTTTCATAAGTTGGGTTGGTCCAAGAGGAATTGTGGCAGCAGGAATTGCTTCTTTATTTGGTGGTAAACTCTTAAAGCAAGGTGTTGAAGGTGCAGAATATATCACGCCATTGGTTTTTATGATCGTTTTTGGAACCGTGCTTTTAAATGCAACAACTGCAAGATTGTTTGCGAAACTAATTGGTGTTTTTCTTAAAAAATCGAATGGAATTTTAATAATTGGAGCTTCTGCACCTTCAAGATTGATTGCCAGTTATTTGAAAGAAAAGGGAAAAAGAGTGGTTTTGATAGATTCAAACAAAGATTATATCGAAAGGGCTTTAGACGACGATTTAGAAGCGATGAATGTGAATATTTATGATGATGATTTGTCGGATAATATTGAGTTGAATGATGTTGGATATTTGATTGCATTAACTGCTAATGATGCCATAAACAACTATGCGCTGATAAATTTTTCTGCTGCTTTTGGGGAACATGGTTCGTTTAAAATAGCTACTCTAACTGATATTGCTAATGCAACTGACGCTGAAAGAGTGCGCTTTTTCACTCCCAAAGATGATTATATAAATCTAAGTGAGGCTTTTAGAGAAAATCCAAAAATTCATCAAATAAAAATTGCTACAGAAACTGACTACAACCAAATTTTAGAGAGTTTAGGTCAAGAAGAAAAATCGGTACTACTTTTCGTTGAAAATGGTGCTGGTTTGTATTTAATTTCAGAATTTGAAAGAGATAATTTTCCTAAAAAAGGGTTGACTTTATCATATTTAGGAAAGCAAATTGAAATAAAATCATAAATCCAACTCAAAAATTTGACGTAATTTTTCAATCATTGGATTTTTTTCTTTGAGTTTATCAAACTTTTCCTGTGGTGTGTATGCAAACTTTTTTGAAATAGTTTCATCTAAAGTAACCAAAATATCAATTCCATAATTATTGAGTTTTTCTCTCAAGAATTGCAGTAAATTAGGCCTTACTTTCTGAAATTGATCTTGCATTAAAGAATTAGAAACACTAAAACTTATCTTAAAATTTTCGCTCAAAACAGGTTTTCCAATACTTATAATAGCTGCCATGCTTTGTTCCCCTTTTTTTTCTAACGAATTGGCATATTCTTTCCAATACAACTCCAATTGTTTAGTGGTAAAAATTGTTTTTGGATAGTCGTCATAATTTTCTTCAACAATTTTTTTTATTACTTCCTTGGGTTTAAAAACACTTTTTAAAGACAAAGAATTGTCTCTTTTTAGGGCAAATTCCAAAACAGGTTTTGGAGGATTAGAAATTTTTTCAGAAATAGGTTCAGATACTATTGTTGGTGTTTCAACTATTTTTTTTGAAATTTCAACAACTTCCTTTTTTTTTGCAGGTATCAAAGCCTGAAAAAAAGTGGTAGGAATTATGAAGTTAGCTGGTTTTTTTTTTTCTCCATCAAAAGTGATAGAGGTAATTTGCATTAACGTTAATTCGACCAGCAAACGTTGATTTTTGCTTGATTTATAATTCAAATCACAATCATTTGCTTTTTGAATGGCATCCATTAAAAAAGAAAGACTCGACTTGGTTGCTTGTGCTAAATATTTCTTTTTGGCAGTGTCACCAACTTCTAATAAATCGACTGTAATTTTATCTTTTGCTACTAATAAATCTCGAAAATGACTTGCTAAACCATTTATAAAGTGATGACCCTCAAATCCTTTTGATAAAATTTCATTAAAAGAATTCAATACTTCAGGAATTTTATTTTCCAATAACAAATCTGTCATTGAAAAATAAGTGTCATAATCCAACACGTTCAAGTTTTCCGCAACAGCTTCTCTTGTTAGGTTTTTTCCTGAAAAACTTACCACTCTATCAAAAATTGACAATGCATCACGCATGGCACCATCTGCTTTTTGCGCAATAATATGCAAAGCATCATCATCAGCAGTGATTCCCTCGTTTTTGCAAATGGTTCTCAGATAGTTTTTTGCATCCAAAACGCCAATTCTTTTGAAGTCAAAAATCTGGCAGCGAGATAAAATTGTAGGAATAATTTTATGTTTTTCGGTGGTAGCTAAAATGAAAATAGCATGCGCAGGTGGTTCTTCCAACGTTTTTAAAAAAGCATTGAATGCATTTGGCGAAAGCATGTGAACCTCATCAATAATATATACTTTATATTTTCCTGTTTGTGGCGGAATGCGCACTTGCTCAGTTAAACTTCTGATATCATCCACAGAATTGTTGGAAGCAGCATCTAACTCAAAAATATTGAAAGCAAAATCTTCATCCTCAGCAATTGAAGTGTCTTGCAAATTAATTTTTTTGGCTAAAATACGAGCACAAGAAGTTTTTCCAACACCACGCGGACCTGTAAACAACAACGCTTGCGCTAAGTGATTGCTTTTGATAGCGTTTTCTAAAGTGTTCGTAATTGCTTGTTGCCCAACAACGTCCTCAAAATTTTGAGGACGGTATTTGCGTGCAGAAACGATAAAAGGCTTCATTTTTTAGTTTATTAATTCAACAAAAATACATATCTAAGTGTTGTTTTACAAGATGCTTTCTTAATTAATTGTGAAAGTTGTAAACAAAATGTATAAAGTTGTAATTTTGTGCGACCGTAAATAATATAATAATTTACCAATGTAGCGGTTTATCAATAAAAATTGATATTGATTAAATCATTTAAATTTTTAAACATTAAAACTTAATAACTCTCATGAAACGCACCAACATCCTTTTTACAACTACTTTATTCATTTTTATTTCTTGTTTGGGATTTTCAAAAAAGGAAGAAAATGTTCAAAAAACCTATGTTCCATCTCAAAATACTAAAGTTGCTTATTTTGCAAGTGGCTGTTTTTGGTGTGTTGAAGCAATTTTTGAAAGTGTAAATGGCGTAGAGGAAGCCGTTTCAGGGTATGCAGGTGGTCACACCGCAAATCCGACGTATGAATCTACAGGAACTGGAAACACTGGTCATGCTGAAACAGTTGCGGTGTATTATAATCCAAAAATTGTTTCGTTTGAAACCTTGCTAAAAGTGTATTATGGCTCACACAACCCAACTACCAAAAACGGTCAACATCCTGATTATGGGAGTCAATATCGTTCTATTGTTTTTTATAGTAATAATGACGAAAAAGCAACAATTGATGCTATGATTTTTAGGTTAAACAAAGAGGTTTATGATGGTAAAGTTGCTACAGAAGTGCAAAAGTTCACCAAATTCTTCAAAGCAGAAGAATATCATCAAAATTTTGAAAAACGAAATCCAAATCAACCTTATGTAATGTCGGTTTCCGTTCCAAGATTGAATCGTTTTAAAAATAAATTTCCTGAATTTTTAATAAAAGAATAAATTAACGACGAGTTTTGAGTATTGAGTTTTTTTAAAAGAAAAACAACTAAATTTGGGAAAAAAATATGGGAATATTTTCAGCAATTATTGGAAACGCAGGATCAATTAGTCATGAAGATTTATTAAAAAAATACGATAAACTATTGATTCATGGCGAATCGATTGAATTGGGTTTTAAACTCATAAGAGACACTTTTATTTTTACTGACAAACGACTGATTTTAATTGGCGTTCAAGGAATTACAGGAAGTAAAACTGAATATAAATCAATTTCTTACAAGAGTATTTCAAGATTCAGTATCGAAACTCCAGGTACTTTTGATTTGGATGCTGAACTTAAAATTTGGATTTCAAGTGAACAAGAACCAAGTATCACCATACAATTTAATAAATCAGTGAATGTGTATGAAGTTCAAAAAGTTTTAGCACATCATGTTTTGAAATAATTTTTATTGTATTGCTATTCAATAAAATAAAATATTATTCAATATGTTTTAATTTGTGAAAACTAATTTTTTTATGCTTGTATTTTCTTTTTTTACGGATGACACGAAAACGCAGATCATCATAAAATAAACTAATTAATAAAACAATAGCTCCGAAAAGTAAGGTGTTTAATTCGAGATCTAATTCAGAATATAAAAACCCGCCAATCAATCCACCAGCAAAAAAGAAAAGAATGATGAAAATTCTGAGTTTGATAGTTTCTTTTAATTTTTCTCTATGATGCAATTCTGGAAAAAATAATTGTGAAATTTCAATTCCTAAATCTGTGAAAAGTCCTGTAAGATGCGTTGTTCTTACGATTGCTTTAGAAATTTTTGTAACATAAGAGTTTTGCATTCCCATAGCGAAAAGTAATAAACATGCTGCGACATCAACATAATTCAGCATCAATTCAACCTGAAAAATGGCAATTCCAACCAAAATTACAACTTGAATCATGGTTGGAATAAAAAATACATTCAATTTTTTGCGAGCAGTATTGATTTCAATAAGCAAACTAGACGAAAAAGATCCAAAAAAGAAAGAAAAAATATACAAAAAATAAACAGTTCCTCTCCAAAACTCCAAATTTGCAACATCATTGATAAACAAAGCAAAATGTCCTGTTACATTGGTTGTCAACTGTTTCAAAGCTAAAAAACCTGAAACGTTTACCAAACCCGCAACAAAAGACAGCACTGTTGCAATTTGCAAATTATGCTTCAAAGTCCTACTTTTTCCTTGATGTCTAAACATTTTTTTCTTTTTTAAAGATTGCAAATTTCGTTTAAAAACGATAATATTTAAAAAAAATCAAATTTATTTTTGAATATCATTCTATTCCATTTTCAAACAACTAATATTTCATTTCTTCCTCACTCATTTCTCAAAAAAAGTATTAATTTCGAGCTTTAAAAGAAAGACGATGTTTTCTATGAATTTGCTTAGAATTTTTTTATTTTTTATAAATAATCATCAACTTAATTAATGAATTTTCAGAGAAAATGATAGAAAATAGTACCCCTTGGATTATTTTAATTGTATATGTAATCACACTTTTATTAATTGATTTCTTTATTCTTCATAAAAAAAATCGAGACACATCCGTTAAAAGAGCCATTTTTGAAACGATTTTCTTTGTAACCAATGCACTTTTATTCACAGGTTTTATTTATTGGTTTTACGATGCCTCAATGATTGAAAACGTTGACAATTTGAAGCCTTTTGATGCTGTTGTAAAATATTTAACAGGATATATTATTGAGCTGTCATTGAGTGTTGATAACCTATTTGTGATTGCCATAATTTTTACTTCTTTCAAAATTCCAAGACAATTTCAACACAATTTACTTTTCTTGGGGATTCTTGGTGCGATTGTTTTTCGTGCAATTTTGATTAGTGTAGGATTGGTTTTAATTCATAAAATCCATGGAATGAATATTGTTTTTGGATTGTTTCTTTTATTTACAGCATTAAAAATGCTAAAAAAAGAAGCTGAACACAGTCCTGAAGTAGAAAAACCCAAAGGGCTTTTAAAGTTTTTTAGATTTAGTAATGATTTACATGGAGGAAAATACATCGCTAAAGAGAACAACAAAACAGTTTTTACAGCGCTTGCAGGAGCATTGATTACCATAGAATTAACAGATTTACTGTTTGCATTAGATAGTATTCCTGCAATTTTTGCGGTAACTACCGATCCATTTATCGTTTATAGTTCCAATATTTTTGCCATCATGGGTTTGCGCTCTTTATATTTTTTCTTGTCTAATATGCTAGAGAAATTCGTATTCTTAAAATATAGCGTTTTTGCTATACTTTTATTTGTTTCTCTCAAATTAATGACCGTCAGTTTTCTTGAAATTCCAGAATGGTTTTCATTGCTGTTTATAGGAGTTTCGCTTGGAATCGGAATTTATATTTCAACAGTGGTTATTAAGCAAAAATAAAGACTACCGTAATTTTTTTTTCTTCAAAAACACTAATTTGAGTTTGCATTAAGAATGAAAAAAACTTTCAAGAATTTTGTATCATAACTTTAAAAGCCATGACACAAAAGGCATTTAAAGATACAGAAAAAACTAAAATCAAACTTAGTAAAGTTTATAATTCAAATTAAGTTTTTTTTACGAATTGATTTTTTCGATAAAATGCTTGGCAATATTCAGTGCTCGTAATTCGTCTTTTTTCTTAAAAGAATGTTCTTCCATTCTTGTAAGAATATTTTTTAAAACCTTTATGGCTTCCAATATAAAAGGGCCTTTGTTGAGCATCACACATTCTGCTTTCACTGATAATGCAGCATCACTAATTTCAGCTCTTGTTGGAATACCCGTTTTTGCTAAGTTATCCAACACTTGTGTTGCCCAAATTACAGGAATATGAGCGGCTTCGCACAACCAAAGAATCTCATTTTGTACTTCCGAAATTCGTTCAAAACCAATTTCTACAGCCAAGTCTCCACGTGCAATCATCACGCCAATTTTGTTTCGTTCCATTCCTTTTAGGAGAATATCAGGCAAGTTTTCGAATGCTTCTTTGTTTTCGATTTTAAAAACAACTCCTATATTATTTGCATTATTTTTTTGAAGTGCTTCATATAATTTTCGAACATCTTCGCTATTTCTTACAAACGAATATCCAATAATATCTGCATATTTACAGGCAAAAGGTAATAATTCGAGATCTTGATCTGTCAATGCAGGAAGGCTTAGTTTTGTGTTTGGCAAGTTGATTCCTTTAAAAGAACCCAACTTGGTTTTATAACACTCTGTGATTTTCAAAACCAAATAATGATCGTTTTTTTCAATCACTGTTGTTTTAATCATTCCGTCATCAAACAGCAAAAAATCCCCAATTTGAGTTTCGTCAACCACTTGTTCAAGAATGACTTCTACCACTTTTTTACTTTTTTTAAAAATGGGTTTGTTTTTATAATCAGATGCTTTAGCAAGAAAAATTTTATCACCAACTTTGATGTTTATTTTATCAATAATTTTTCCGTTTTTGTCTTTGTGGGCTATTTTTGAAGTTCTCAGTTTTGGGCCTGATAAATCAATATATATTTGTATTTTTTGAGTAGTTTCCTTTTCAACACTTTGAATGTTTTCTACCATTTTTTTCCAGATTGCCACATCACCATGTCCTAAATTTATTCTGGCAATTTTCATCCCGTGACTAACCATTTTTTTAATCAAATCTCTGTCATCTGCGGCTTCATCCGGCAAAGTGACCATCACAATAGGGCCTTCTTCTTTGTTTCCTTGATTGAATAAATCATCAGTATGCGATTTTATCAATTGAATGCTATTTGAATAGCCAATTGCATCTACATTTTTATCAATTTTAAAGGACGATTTTTGAATTAGGTGAATATTTCGAACCACACTATACAAATTGCTATACACATAACCTTCTCCAGAACGTAGGGACGAAATTCCAAGATCGGATAACAATCCATGATAAACTCTTAAATCTTTACTTCTTAAAATCAAGTAGCGTAGCAAGTTTTTGGCACTTAATTTATATTCTTTGTCAACATGAGTTGTCAATGTATTGAAAAGAGTTTCGCTATCATTGAGTTCTAAAAGTATCTGCGATAGTTCTTTTTCTAATTGTTGAATATTCATTTTTTAGGATTGTAAGTAGCACGTAAATTTACTAAAAGTAAACTATATTTTGAGGATTTTAGGGTTAGAAAAAATAAATTAAATGAAGGTTTTTAACGACTTGCAGGCTCTCGTGTATTTATAAAAATAGGATTGAAAAAAAAGAGGAAACCTTGCAGTTTCCTCTTTGTGAATTTTAGAAAAAATCCTTGATTATAGTTTCAATGACAATCCGAAAATAATTTGGTTGGTTCTATTGTCAATATTGATATTGGTATTGTTGTCAACGAAATTGGCTTCTGTACTTGAAAGTCCTCTTTCCCAGCGAACATCCAACCCAATTTTGCCCAATTCAATGCCCACACCCATTTGCACGCCCACTGAAAACTTATCAAATTCATCAGCTGTTAATCCTGAAAAACTGAAGTTATCATCAAGAATATATTGAAAAGAAGGACCAATAAATACATTCCCAACTCCAAATAATTTTTTACCTAACAAAATAGGCACATCAATTTTCTTGAAGTCGTAAGCTGTTGAAACATTGTTGTATACATATTCGCTTTTTACTTGGGTGTAAACAATTTCAGGTCTCAAATACAAACCAATTACCGGAATTTTTCCGCGAAACCAAACTCCAGCATGATAGCCCGATTTTGATTTTGCACCATTGACCAAATCATTTCCTGCTGTGCTAAAAGTAGCATCACCATTGTTGTTGTAGTTCACTCCACCTTTGATACCAAAGTTGATTTGTGCATTTGATAATTGCAACATACCAACTGATAAAAACAATACTAAAATTAAGTTTTTCATAAAAATTGTTATTAAAATTTCTCTTACTAACGTTTTTATTTTCTAGTTAGTACATTTTTCACGGCTTTTACAACAGCTGCTGCATCCAAACCGTATTTTGCCATCAATTGCTCAGGTGTTCCTGATTCGCCAAAAGTATCATTAGTACCCACAAATTCTTGTGGAGTAGGCGTGTTCAAGGCCAAAGTTCTTGCGATACTTTCGCCCAAACCACCCAAAATGTTATGCTCTTCAGCAGAAACAATACACCTTGTTTTTGCAACCGATTTCAAAATGATTTCCTCATCTAAAGGTTTGATGGTGTGAATGTTTATCACTTCTGCGCTAATGTCTTCAGCTTCCAATTGTTCGGCTGCTTGCAACGCTTCCCACACCAAATGCCCTGTTGCTACAATCGTAACATCAGTTCCTTCTGTCAACAAAATGCCTTTTCCAATCACAAAAGGTTCGTTAGCAGGCATATAAACTGGCACTTTTGGACGTCCAAAACGCAAATACACTGGTCCTTCGTGCTCAGCAATAGCAATCGTTGCAGCTTTGGTTTGGTTGTAATCACAAGGATTAATCACAGTCATTCCTGGCAACATTTTCATCAAACCAATGTCTTCTAATATTTGGTGAGTTGCGCCATCTTCACCCAAGGTAACGCCTGCATGCGATGCACAAATCTTTACATTTTTACCAGAATACGCTACTGATTGTCTAATTTGGTCATACACTCTTCCTGTAGAAAAATTGGCAAAAGTACCCGTAAACGGAATTTTCCCACCAATCGTCAAACCAGCTGCAATACCAATCATATTGGCTTCTGCAATGCCTACTTGGAAAAATCTTTCTGGATTTTCTTTGATAAAATCGTCCATTTTTAGAGAACCAATTAAATCGGCACATAAAGCAACCACGTTTGGATTTGTTCTGCCAAGTTCTGTCAAACCATCCCCAAAACCAGAGCGTGTGTCTTTCATTTCAGTGTATGTATATTTTTTCATTGTGTGTGTTGTTTGTGTAATTTGTTGTAAAAATAAACTTTTCTTAGATGTAATTTTCTATAAATTTTGTAATTCTTTATACAGTTTATGAACAGGCAATCCCATCACATTGAAATAACTACCTTCTATTTTTTCGACTCCAATATAACCAATCCATTCCTGAATTCCGTAAGCACCTGCTTTGTCAAAAGGCTGGTAGTTTTGGATGTAATAATGGATTTCCTCATCTGTAAGTTCTTTGAAATATACTTGAGTAGTATCATTAAAAATCTTTTGAAAATGCGCCGTTTTAATACAAACAGAGGTAATCACTTCGTGTTTTTTTCCTGAGATTTTTTTTAACATGGCAAATGCTTCTTTTTCATTAGACACTTTTTCTAAAGGTTCATTTTCGAGCCAAACAATGGTATCTGAAGTGATGATCAAGTCATTTTCGGCAAGATTAGTAAAAGCTTTCGATTTTAAATCTGCCAAATAATCCGTAATTTCGATAGCTTTCAAATGCGAAGGATACAGTTCATTTACGGATTTTACTTGAACTGTAAAATCAATATTTAATTCTTTAAAAAACTGTTGTCTTCTTGGCGAAGCAGACGCTAAAATGATATTGTAATAAGATAGTTTTTGACTAAGCATTAAAACTTTTTTTAATCCTTGCTAAATCTATTTTGTTGTCTCTGTCTTTGATAACATCTCTTTTGTCATGCGTTTTTTTACCTTTTCCTAGCGCAATTTCTAGTTTGGCGAAACCTCGTTCGTTCAAAAATAGTTTTAACGGAACAATGGCATTTCCTTTGGCTTCCACATCTTTTTTAAGATTTCGCAATTCGCGTTTGTTTAACAGCAGCCTGCGTTCGCTTTTTGGATTGTGGTTAAAATGGTGTCCAAAAGCATATTCTTCAATATACATATTGATGATGAACAATTCGCCAGCCTCATTAAATTCGCAAAAACTTTCTGTAATTCGTGCTTTGCTCTCTCTGATGGATTTGATTTCAGTTCCCGTCAATTGAATTCCAGCAACATAAAGATCCAAAATTTCAAACTCGAAACGGGCTTTTTTGTTTTGTATATTGATTTTTTTTTGAACAGCCATTTAATGATTGTTGGATGATTAAAAATGATTGCAAAGATACATTTTTAGTTTTGTGAAAGAAATGTAATTTTGCACTCAATTAAAATACCAACCCAAAAAACATTTCATGAAATACTTTTTAATACTTATTATTTTCGGAATTTCTTGTCAATCGCCCAAAAAAGAATTGACTGCTCAAGAAATTGTGGATAAAGCCATGGAAAAAGCAGGTACTGAAAAAGTATCCAATGCCCAAATTTCTTTTGATTTTAGAGATAAAAGCTATCAAGCCATCAGAAATAATGTTGCTTTTCAGTTGATTCGTACTTTTGATTCCGTAAAAGATGTGTTGAGCAACAATGGATTTCAACGATTTGTAAACGAAAATCCCATTACGTTGTCAGATTCTTCGGCAACAATTTATTCAAATGCGGTGAACTCAGTGCATTATTTTTCGGTATTGCCGTTTGGTTTGAATGACAAGGCTGTTCGTAAAAAAATATTGCCATCAGCAACCCTCAAAGGAAAAGAATACTACAAAATTGAAATCACTTTTTCAGAAAATGGTGGTGGTGATGACTATGAGGATGTTTTTGTGTATTGGTTTGATAAAGAACATTTTACTATGGATTATTTGGCCTACTCATTTCATACCAATGGAGGAGGAAAGCGATTTAGAGCAGTGAAAAATGTGCAAATTGTGGAAGGCATTCACTTTGTGAATTTTGATAATTATGCTCCAAAAAGCGATACTATTTTTTTGACGGATTTAGACAAAGCCTATGAAAACAATTCACTAACGTTGGTTTCTGAAATTGTTTTGGAGAATTTGAAAGTAATAGTACTTTCTGAGTTTGGTAAATAAATTATTTAGATTCTTTTTTCAATTTACTATTTCTAATTACCCAAGAGTAAAAAGAAATTTCGCATCAATTATGAACCCACAGCCAAAATGAAAAAAATCTTAGAACAAGGCGTGCCTTTATTGAAGTAAGAGTTGGGGATTTTTCTGATAATTTTGAGTAGGCTGAGGTTGGTGTTAAATTTATTTGTATTTTGGAGGGCGATTTGTTGAACTTGTTATTTGAAAAAAGTTACATAAAGTTGCGCCTATTTACTAGTTACCAATAATGCTATAAATTCTACAAAAATTAAATAACAACAATTTTTGGACTTTTTTTGACCATAGCTATATTTTTATTACTTTTGGACAATATTTGACCAATATGGCAACAATTAGGAAGACAAAATCATTTGGAGAACACCTTAGACATCTAAGAGAGGAAGCGAGCTTGACATTAAAATTTGTTTCAGAGCAAATTAGTATTGACACTTCACTTCTAGCAAAGATTGAACGCAACGAAAGACAGCCGACAAAGCAAATAATTAAGCAGGTTGCTGACTTTTTTAAAGTTGACGAGAAAGAATTGCAGAATGATTTTTTAAGTGATGTTATCGCTTACAAAATTCTTGACGAAGATGCAGATTTAAGTATCTTAAAAGTTGCTGAGGAAAAAGTGAAATACCTAAAAACTGTTCACAATGGTAAATGAAATTAAAGTCGTAGAATTATTTGCAGGAGTTGGTGGCTTTCGTCTTGGACTAGAAGGATGGAAAGGAAAATCTGCATCATCAGGTTACAAAAATGGACTAAAATCACCTTACAAAATAGTTTGGAGCAACCAATGGGAACCATCTACCAAAATGCAACACGCATCTTTGGTATATGAAAATCGTTTTGGTTTAAACGGACATTCTAACGAAGACATTGCACAAGTTGATATTTCAAAAATTCCTGACCACGATTTGTTAGTTGGTGGATTTCCTTGTCAAGACTATTCTGTTGCAACAACTTTAAAGAACTCCAAAGGACTTATTGGAAAAAAAGGTGTTTTGTGGTGGAGCATTCACAAAATAATTTCAGAAAAAATAAATAAACCAAAATATTTATTACTTGAAAACGTTGACAGGCTTCTTATTTCTCCATCGGGACAACGCGGGCGAGACTTTGCAATTATCTTACAAAGTTTAAACGAATTGGGCTATGCAGTAGAATGGAGAGTTATCAATGCTGCTGAATTTGGAATGCCACAAAGACGAAGAAGAGTTTTCATTTTAGCATACTTACAAGGAACAAATGTTTATGAAAGTATAAAGGAAGTTAATCCTAGTGAATGGATTTTAGAGGAAGGAACTTTTGCAGAAGCTTTTCCTGTAACATCAGAAAACACATTATTTCCAACAGAATTTAAACTTAAAGGAGATATTGTTTCAATTTCTGAAAATTTTAACAAAGGCGGAACTACAGGACTTTTTGAAAATACAGGTTTAATGATTGATGGTTTAGTTACAACTCTTAAAACTCACCCAAACTATGATGGAAAGTTCACGATTTTGAGAGACCTAATTCAAAACGGAGAAGTAACATCAGAATTTTACATTGACAAAAACGACCTTGACAAATGGATTTATCTAAAAGGTCCAAAAAAAGAAATGCGAAAAAATGCACAAGGCTTTGAGTATCATTACAGTGAAGGCGGAATGATTTTTCCAGATTCGTTAGACAAACCATCAAGAACAATAATAACTGGTGAAGGTGGAAAGTCACCCTCAAGATTTAAACACGTAATCCAGACTCCAAAAGGTTATAGAAGACTTTCACCAGTTGAACTTGAACGTTTAAATATGTTTCCAGACGACCATACAAAACTTGAAGGAGTATCTGATACCAAAAGAGCTTTTTTTATGGGTAATGCATTAGTTGTCGGGGTAATTGAAAAAATTGGAATTATTTTAAATCAAAAAATTAAGAATGAAGTTGCCCTACAATCCGAAAGATAAAAAGTCAGTAATTGATTATGCTAAGCTGCTAAAAGGAAAAACATTAAGAGAGATTTGCGACCCCGAAATATTACACCACAACTACACAGGTAAAGGAAACTTCGGACAAATACTTGAGAAGTTTTATTTTGGTTATGATCCAAATTCCAAATCGGAAGCAGACTTTTTTGAGATTGGAATGGAACTCAAAACTTCTCCACTCAAGCAGTTGAGGAATAACGAATATCGTTCAAAAGAACGATTGGTATTAAACATAATTAATTACCTAGAAGTTGTAAATCAACAATTTGAGAACAGCGACTTTTGGAAAAAGAACGCAAATATTCTTTTGATTTTCTATTTACATCAAGCAGGTTATGACATACTTGACTATTTAATAAAGCTTGTTGATGAGTGGAATTTCCCAAGCACAGACTTAGAAATAATAAAAAAGGATTGGGAACTAATTAAACAAAAAATTGCTGAAGGAAAAGCACACGAACTTTCAGAAGGTGACACTTTTTACTTGGGGGCTTGCACAAAAGGAGCAAATGCTTCATCAGTTCGAAAACAACCTTTTAGCGATATTCCAGCCAAACAAAGAGCTTATTCACTAAAACAAGGTTATGTAAATCATATCATTGCATCAATTGCAAAAGACGCATCAGGTGTTTATGGTAAATTAATTCCATCTGTAGCGGTTGCAAAAAAGCAAACCATTGAGGAAATCGTAATTTCAAAATTCATACCATATTACGGAAAGAACATTGAGCAAATACTTAAATCAACAGGAGTTCAACTAAACACTAAAGCAAAGAGTTTCTATGCTAATCTTACAAAAACAATTTTAGGAATTGAACTCGACAAAGAAATTGAAGAGTTTGAAAAAGCTGAAATTATTGTAAAAACAGTAAGGCTAAAAGAAAACAATTTGCCGAAAGAGGATATTTCATTTCCAAATTTCAAATACGAAGAAATCGTAGATGAAGAATGGGATGATTCTAATTTTAAAGACATTTTAGAACATAAATTTTTATTTGTGTTTTTCCAATTTGAAAATGAGCAATTAGTTTTGAGAAAAGTTAAGTTTTGGAATATGCCTTATGCTGACATTCTTGAAGCAGAAAAAGTATGGGCTAAAACGAAAGACATTGTTTCCAAAGGACATATTGTTAGAGAAATTAAAGGAACAACTCGTTACACAAACTTTCCAAGCAAATCTTTCAATTCAGTATCACACGTTAGACCACACGCCACAAACGCAGCAGACACTTATCCTTTGCCGACCAAAGACAAATTGACGAAGGCAAAAGTATATACGAAACACTGTTTTTGGCTTAACAACACTTATGTAAGAGACGAAATTTATAAAAAATAAAAGCACTATTGGTAACAGCAGTTTTGCAAAAGTGGGGGCTCGGTGGGTTATCTGCGGACAAGTGCTACAAAGAAAACTCGTCACTTTACGACAGATTTGTGCTCCTAAATCCCCACCTTCGCAAAGCTGCAAAACGTTATCTACATAAAATAAACGCACTGTAACTCAAAGTAAACGCACTGTAACTCAAAGTAAACGCACTTTCATTCAAAGTAAACGCACCTTCATTCAAAGTAAATGCACCGTAACTCAAAGTAAACGTACCGTAACTCAAAGTACACGCACCGTAACTCAAAGTAAATGCATCATAATTCAAAATAACTGTATTTTAATGCTTCATACAATTATTATTAAGTCTATCACACTAATTATCTTTCAAAACACAGGTAATTTTTAGTGAATTAAACGTATATTTACATCAAAAAACTAGAAAACAGATGATTATTTATAATTTTAAAAAGCTATTAAAAATTAAAGGCATCGAAAGACCTTATACTTATTTT